>ERZ810647.81-NODE-81-length-14733-cov-5.98126_pt1 | contig 14733 bp, 14 predicted proteins | sample MGYA00520191_ERZ810647 | MGnify/ENA primary metagenome ERZ810647 (study PRJEB31588, sample SAMN03399870) | human gut metagenome | study: EMG produced TPA metagenomics assembly of the PRJNA231909 data set (A prospective, longitudinal analysis of the... | reverse complement strand
TGGCTAGGCGTGACTGGAGTTCAGACGTGTGCTCTTCCGATCTGGCCCACCACCGCCGTCTTGGCGCCGGTGTGCTCCAGCCGCTTCTTCAGACCCAGGGAGGCGATCCGCAGGATCTCCTCACACCGCTCCGCCCGGCCCGCGGCATCCTCCGGCACGAAAGGAGATGGGGAGACGTACCGGGTGAGCCGGGTCTCCTCCACCGGCAGCGTGAAGCCGCACCGCCAGATCTCCGGCGGCTCCTTGCCGAAGGTGAAGGTGTTGGTCCGGCGGCGGTCATGGATCAGCCGGTCCACATCGATCTCGCTGACGGTGAGTCCGGTGGCGAACCGCCGCTCCGCCAGCAGGGTACCGTTTTCCGCGATCATATTGTGGCCGGTGAACACCACATCGGTGGTGGACTCTCCCTCTCCGGCATCCGCGTACACATAACCGCACATCAGCCGGGCGGACTGGCCTGTCACTAGGGAGCGGCGGTAGTCCGCCTTGCCCACCAGCTCATTGGATGCGGAGAGGTTCAGAATCACGGTGGCGCCCTTCCGGGCCAGCTCCACGGAGGGCGGCGCCGGGGCCCACAGATCCTCGCAGATCTCCACGCCGATCACCAAGTTGGGCATGGTGTCGCAGGCAAAGGTCTGGTTCGTACAGAGACTCACATGCTGCCCGCACAGCTCAATCCCGTGCTCCACGCCGCTGCCGGATGCAAACCACCGCTGCTCATAAAACTCCCCATAATTGGGCAGATAGACCTTGGGAATCAGCCCCAAAATCTCTCCTTTTTGTATAATAGCCGCACAGTTATACAATTTGTTGTCCCATTTGTCCCACACGGGCAGGCCAAGGGCCGTCACGATCTCCAGATTTCTTGTAGCCTCCAGGATGGTCTGAAGGCCCTCCTCGGCGCCCCGGAGCAGCGTGTCCTGCAGGAACAGATCTCCGCAGGTGTAGCCGGTGAGGCACAGTTCCGGAAGAGCCAGCACCTTCACCCCCTGCTTGTCCGCCTCCCGCATCAGGGTAAAAATTTGTTCCGCGTTATAGCGGCAGTCCGCCACCCGGATTTTGGGGGTGCCTGCGGCCACGGAGATAAAACCGTCTCTCATGTTGAAAAGCCTCCTTGAAGGAAAAACCTGTATGTTGGATATTCTACACCCGGCGGCCCGGATTTACAAGAAAGGGCCTTGTTTTTTTGGCGGCATTCTGATATTCTGAATGCAATCAAACCTCCCGCGCCCTCTTGCCGGATGGGAATGCCGATGGGCCTGGAGACTGCTCCGCAGGTATTGCGAGGAGCGGTCCCCGGGCTTTTCTTCTCTGCATCCGGGTGGAACAGCGGCACCATCTTTCAAAGGAGGAACGCCATTATGCCGTTTCAGCTGCGCCCCTATTTTCCGCCGGTCTTTTCCACACCCGCACTGGAAAACGCACCGGACGCCGTCTTTCGCCCGGCGCCCCGGGACGGCGTGGCGCCGGAGAATTTCCACGCCATGAGCATCTTTCCGGAATACTTCAAAATCGCAGGGCAGTGGCATCTGGCCCGGGAGAGCCGGATGGACTGCGTGGCTGTGTGGGATCGGGGCCGCATCGACGTCCGGGAATTCCGCCGCCTGCGGCAGGGAGATCTGGTGGCCGTCGGCCGCACAGAACAGGGAGAGGAGGGGATCCTCGTCCACCCGGACGGCTTCCGGGAGCGCCGGGTTGCCAGAGATGTGTTTGCCTTCCGGCAGGGCCGCTCCCGGGAGACCGCCTTTTCCCGGGACTATGACGAGCTCTATGAACTGCTGCGCCACGAACGGGACCACGGCAAGGTAGTCTGGGTGATGGGGCCCGCCTTCGCCTTTGACCACGACGCACGCAACGCCTTCTCCCGGCTCATCGCAGGCGGCTTTGTCCATGCCGTGCTGGCGGGCAACGCGCTGGCCACCCATGATCTGGAGGCAGCCTACCTCAACACTGCCCTGGGGCAGAACATCTACACGCAGGAAAGTCAGCCCAACGGGCACTACAACCATCTGGACACCATCAACCGGGTGCGGCTCCACGGATCGATTCCCGCCTTTCTGAAAGCGGAGCAGATCGAAAACGGCATTCTGCACACCTGCGAACGGCACGGCGTCCCGTACATACTGGCGGGCTCCATCCGGGACGACGGGCCTCTGCCGCCGGTGCTGGCAGACGTCTATGCCGCTCAGGACGCCATGCGGGCAGAGATCCGCTCCGCCACCACGGTGATCTGCATGGCCACTGCCCTTCACACCATCGCCGCCGGAAACATGACCCCCTCCTACCGGGTGCTGGCAGACGGAACCGTGCGGCAGGTGTATTTCTACTGCGTGGATATCTCAGAATTTGCCGTGAACAAACTCAGTGACCGGGGAAGCCTCTCCGCCCGGGGCATCGTCACCAATGTGCAGGACTTCATCGTCCATCTCAGCAAGGAGCTGATCCAGCCGTAAACACACAAAGGACCGCCATGTGGCGGTCCTTTGTGCTGTGTGTGTTTTTAGGAGGGAGAAAACGCATCGGGTTTGGGAGGACCCTTTGCTTGATTATAAAGATATCCGAAAATTTTTTCTAAATTATGTTTTTCTTATGAACAGATTGTGAATGTTTTTTTCTGTTTTCGTAAACAGCGGAAAAATTTAGAAAAACTTGTCTTTTTTTGGAAGATAGGTCTGTTTCTCTCACTTTTTCTCCCCATGAGAAGGAAGCGGGGGCTATCAGGATCTCCGGCCGCCACCAGCTCATCACAGTGGTTGCTGTATGCGCTCTCCGCATGGTCCCTCGCCCGGCAGAGCCGGTGGGGGACCTATTTTTTTGATTTGCCCGGCGAGAGGAAATTCCGACTCCGCCGTGGCTTTGCCGTCGTCGAACCGCTTGTACGGCGCCTGCCCCGTTCTGCGGGGTACAGAAGACATACTACTTGTATTTCTGGCTCTCCGCCACCGCCAGCTCATCACAGCGGTTGTTGTACGCATTCTCCGCGTGGCCCTTGACCCAATGGTAACGGATGGAATGAACCTCTGTCAGGGACAGCAGCCTGTCCCAGAGATCCGGATTCAGGGCGGGCTTCTTGTCAGCTTTTTTCCAGCCCCTAGCCTTCCAGCCTTTGGCCCAGCCCTTCTCCAGCCCATCGATCACATATTTGGAATCGGACCAGAGGTCCACGATGCAGGGCTCCTTCAGCAGGGACAGTGCTTGGATCACGGCGGTGAGCTCCATGCGGTTGTTGGTGGTGGCGGCCTCTCCGCCGGAGAGCTCCCGGCTGTGGGGGCCGTACATCAAAATCGCGCCCCAGCCGCCGGGGCCCGGATTGCCGGAGCAGGCGCCGTCGGTGTAGATGGTGACTGTTTTCATCATGAAATCCTTTTGGAAGATGGTTTTGAATGGGGGAGCCGTCTCCTCGGGAACAGCTCCCCCTGTGTTCTGATAAACATTCCGGCAGAAGCGTTTTCGCCCCGGCTCCGGACGGCCTTATTCCTCGGCCTCGGCGCTGCCCTCCTCATGGTCTGTGAGCGCCAGGGAGATCACGTGATCCCCCTCCTCCTTGAACCGCATGACGATGACGCCCTGAGTGGCCCGGCCCGCGGTGCGGATGCTGTCCACCGGGGTGCGGATCAGGATGCCTGCCTGGGTCACCAACAACAGGTCCTCCGTGCCGTCCACCACCTTGATGCCCACCACGGGGCCGGTCTTGTCCGTCACCATGTAGTTCTTGATGCCGAGGCCGCCCCGGTTGGTGATCCGATAGTCCTCCACCGGCGTCTGCTTGCCGTAGCCGTTTTCCGTGATGGCCAGCACCGCATGATTGACCTTGGCACGGGCGGCGCCCACCACGTAATCGCCCTGGCGCAGGCGGATACCCCGCACACCCACGGCGTCCCGGCCCATGGGCCGCACATCGTTCTCGTCAAAGCAGACTGCCATACCGTCATGGGTGGCGATGAGGATCTTCTGGCTGCCGTCAGTCTCCCGGACAGCGATCAGCTGGTCACCCTCCTCCATCCGCAGGGCACGGATGCCGTTATTCCGCAGATTCTTCAGAGTATTGGCCGGCAGGCGCTTCACCGTGCCGTTCCGGGTAACCATGAAGAGGAAGCGGCCGTCGTCCTCAATGGACCGGGTATGGATCATGGCTTGGATCCGCTCGCCCTGCTCCACCTGAAGGATGTTGACGATGTTGGTCCCCTTGGCAGCCTTGCCGGACTCGGGGATTTGATACCCCTTCTTCCGGTAGACCTTGCCGGTGTCGGTGAAGAAGAGGATATAGTCGTGGGTGGAGGCAGTAAACACATCCACCACGTAGTCCTCCTCCCGGGTGGTGATGCCCTTCTTGCCCATGCCGCCCTTGGACTGGGCGGTGTACTCGCTGGCAGGTGTCCGCTTGATGTAGCCCGCCTGGGTCAGGGTGAAGACACACTGCTCCTCCTCGATCAGGTCCTCGATGTCGATCTCATCCTCCACATCCTGGATCTCCGTGACCCGGTCATCGCCGAATTTGTCGGAGATGGCCTGGAGCTCCTCCTTCAGCACCTTGCGCAGCAGCTCGTCGGAGGAGAGCAGCTGGTTGAAGTAGGCGATCTTTTCCTCCAGCTCCTTGTACTCCGCCTCCAGCTTCTCCCGGTCCAGGCCCTGAAGGGCTTTCAGCCGCATATCCAGAATGGCCTGGGCCTGGACATCGTCCAGACCGAAGCGGGACATCAGGTTCTCCTTGGCGTTGTCGTAGCTGCTGCGGATGATTTTGATAACCTCGTCGATGTTGTCCTGAGCCACCAGCAGACCCTCCAGCAGGTGGGCCCGCTCCTGGGCCTTGCGCAGGTCGTACTTGGTGCGGCGGATAATGACCTCCTCCTGGAAGGCCAGATACTCGTCAATGATGTGGCGCAGGGAGAGGATCTTGGGCTGAGACTGGTTATTCACCAGGGCCAGCATGTTGATGGCAAAGCTGGTCTGCAGCTGGGTCTGGGCGAACAGGCGGTTCAGCACCACCTGGGGATTGGCGTCCCGCTTCAGCTCGATGACGATGCGCATTCCGTCCCGGTCGGACTCGTCCCGGATGTCGGAGATGCCGTCCAGACGCTTGTCTTCCACCTGGTCGGCCATGCTCTTGATGAGCATGCGCTTGTTGACCTGGTAGGGGATCTCGGTGATGACAATGCGCGTGCGGTCCTTGCCGAACTCCTCAAACTCATGCCGGGCCCGGATCACCACCCGGCCCCGGCCGGTGGCATAGGCCTGCCGGATGCCGCTGCGACCCATGATGATGCCCCGGGTGGGGAAGTCCGGCCCCTTGACGTACTGCATCAGATCACTGAGCTGAGCCTCCGGATTGTCCAGCACGCAGATGCAGGCGCCGATCACCTCCCGCAGGTTGTGGGGCGGGATATTGGTGGCCATGCCCACCGCGATGCCGCTGGAGCCGTTCACCAGCAGATTGGGAAACCGGGAGGGCAGGACACGGGGCTCCTTGCGGGTCTCGTCGAAGTTGGGGTCCCAGTCCACAGTGTCCTTTTCAATGTCCCGCAGCATCTCGTCGGAGAGCCGGGACATCCGGGCCTCCGTGTACCGGTAGGCCGCCGGGGGATCGCCATCCACGGACCCGAAGTTGCCGTGGCCGTCCACCAGGGGATAGCGCATGGAGAAATCCTGAGCCAGGCGGACCAGAGCGTCATAGACGCTGGCATCGCCGTGGGGATGGTACCGGCCCAGCACGTCGCCCACGCAGGTGGCGGACTTTTTGAAGGGTTTGTCCACCGTGAGGCCATCCTCGTACATGGCGTAGAGGATCCGGCGATGGACGGGCTTCAGGCCATCCCGCACGTCAGGGAGAGCCCGGCCCACGATGACGCTCATGGCGTACTCAATGTAGGATTTCTCCATCTCGGGGACCAGCGGTGACTCCACGATCTTCTGTTCGGGGTACCGGATCTCCTCAGGATCGTATTGGGGCTTTTTGCTCATGTATCGTATCTCCTTTTTGTAGGGGCCGGCGCCCTCGCCGGCCCGCAAAGGCATATCTGATCGGACGGGCGGCCGAGGGCAGCCGCCCTACGGATCAATAGTCAAGATTGACCGCGTATTGGGCGTTGCGCTCGATAAATTCCTTCCGGGGCTCCACCTTCTCGCCCATCAGGATGGTAAAGGTCTCGTCCGCGGCCACGGCGTCATCCAGCGTGATGCGCCGGAGCGTCCGGGTGGTGGGATCCATGGTGGTTTCCCACAGCTCATGGGGGTTCATCTCACCCAGGCCCTTGAACCGGGAGATGTCGATCTTGGCGTTGGGGTTGTCGCCCCGCATCTCGGCGGCGATCTTCTCCCGCTGGATGTCGTCAAAGGCCACTCGGGTGGTCTTGCCACGGGTCAGCTTATACAGGGGCGGAACAGCGGAGTAGACATAGCCCTCCTCGATCAGGGGCCGCATGAAGCGGAAGAAGAAGGTCAGCAGCAGAGTACGGATATGGGCGCCGTCCACATCGGCATCGGCCATGATGATGACCTTGTGATACCGGAGCCTGTTCAGATCGAACTCATCCCCGATGCCCGCGCCCAGGGCTGTGATGACGGGCTGGAGCTTGTCGTTGCCGTAGACCTTGTCTGCCCGGGCCTTCTCCACGTTCAGCATCTTGCCCCACAGGGGGAGAATGGCCTGGAACCGGGAATCCCGCCCCTGGGTGGCGGAGCCGCCTGCGGAGTCTCCCTCGACGATATAGAGCTCCGTCAGCTCCGGATTGTTCTCATTGCAGTCCCGTAGCTTATCCGGCATGGCGGCGCCGCCGAGAGCCGTCTTGCGGCGGATGGATTCCCGGGCCTTTTTGGCGGCCTCTCTCGCCCGATTGGCAGTGAGAGCCTTATCCAGGATCATCCGGCCCACCTGGGGGTTCTCCTCCAGGAAGATCTCCAGCTTTTCGGAGACGATGTTATTCACCAGGGTCCGGATCTCACTGTTGCCCAACTTCGACTTGGTCTGGCCCTCAAACTGGGCCTCTGTCAGCTTGACGGAAATGACGCAGGTGAGGCCCTCCCGGCAGTCCTCGCCGGAGACCTTCTCGTCATCCTTCAGCAGCTTGATCTTCCGGCCGTAGGCGTTCAGCACATTGGTGAGAGCCCGCTTGAAGCCCTCCTCGTGCATGCCGCCCTCCGGCGTGTGGACGTTGTTGGCGAAGGAGAGGATCGTCTCGTTGTAGCCGTCGTTATACTGCATGGCCACTTCCGCCACGGAGTCCTCTCGGGCTCCGGACATGTAAATCACGTCGTTGTGAAGCACATCCTTGCTCTTGTTCAGCCAGGTAACAAACTCCCGGATGCCGCCCTCGAAGCACATGTTGTCCTCCTGCTCCCGTCCGGGGCGGGCGTCCACAGTGCGGATGCACAGGCCAGCGTTCAGGAACGCCTCCTCCCGCATCCGGGTGTGAAGGGTATCGTAATTGTACTCCGTATCCTCGAACATCTCCGGGTCCGGCTTGAAGGTGACAGTGGTGCCGGTGTGGTCTGTATCTCCCACAATGGTCATGGGCTGGGTCACATTGCCCCTGGAGAACTTCATCTCATAGATATGTCCCTCCCGGTGGACCTGGACCGTCAGCCATTCGGAAAGGGCGTTCACCACACTGGCGCCCACGCCGTGGAGACCGCCGGAGACCTTGTAGCCCCCACCGCCGAACTTGCCGCCGGCGTGGAGGACGGTGTACACTACCTCCAGGGCGGGCTTGCCGGTCTGGGCCTGGATGTCCACGGGGATGCCACGGCCATTGTCCACCACGGTGATGGTGTCCCCCTCGTTGATTCGCACCAGGATGTCGGTGCAGTAGCCGGCCAGTGCCTCGTCGATGGCGTTGTCCACGATCTCATAGACCAGATGGTGCAGGCCGGAGGTGGACGTGGAGCCGATATACATGCCGGGCCGCTTCCGGACGGCTTCCAGGCCTTCCAGCACCTGAATTTCCGATGCGTCGTACTCGTTGGCCGTGTCCACCGCAGTGGAGTTCAACAGTTCATTTTCTGCCATGCAGGTTCTCCTTTCAGGATATTCATATCCGTTCCAAGGCAAGAAGAGCCGGGCCGGAGCCGCCTCCGGCCCGTTTCTCCTTGCCCTGAACCATGTAAGTTGGAATCAAATGCGTAATTTCTTTAAAATGGGATATATCAGCAGAGCCAGGAGGGCGGCGAACAGCGCCACCCAGGCAAAATACAGCAGCAGAAGGAACACGCTGTACACCAGAAGCAGAGGGCTGGACCAGCCGTCTCCGGAAAATACGGACAGGAACAGGTATTTTACCGCCAGAATCCCAAGCTCCAAAGCCAGCAGCGCCGCGGCACACAGGATCAGCGGCAGCCATCTCCGGCGCCCGCTGTAATTTTGCAGCAGGATCAGCTGCACCGTGAACACTGCCACCAGAAAAAGCACCAGAGCTCCTGTCTCCAGGGATGTGAACGAGGATAAAAAGTGGGGAAGGTTTACCAGTGTCGTATATGCCGCCATGGGATCCTCCTCCTGACTCATTCCAGGTTTCCGCTCTCCGCCCGCTTCTGGAGGGTGGTGGAATTCAGCTGGCTGAGGTACACGATCTGCCGGTGATAGGGGTGGTCACACACCACGAAGGACTTGGGGATCTCGCCGGACACATCCAGCACCACCCCCTCTTTCTCCGCGGCCGCCAGATACTCCCGGGTCCGCTTGCCGTAACTGCATTTGTCCAGGTCAAAGATGCCGATGACCCGGCGGTCGGGAAGGATTTCGTTTTGGCCGATGTGGAGGTACATGGTGGTCTCCTTTCGGTATCTGTTGGCGACTTTGCCGCTTACGGATGCGGAACTGCCCTTGTAGAGGGAGCGATCCGTGCCTCATTCTAACTCTGTTTCATAGAAGTCATAAAACCACATCCGCTGCTTCTTCATTTTGCGGAGGGCGCCGTTGTCATTTTCATAGATCACCATGGACAATTCCTCTTCCGGATCTCCATCGTAGACAGTGATCACCTTGTTAAGATTTCCGGTGTCCAGGCCCATGACGATGATCCGAACATTCCTCTCCTGATCGAAAATATCGTAATACAGGGAGGTGACCTCCCCGGACTGGGCGGTGACGCCCGCGTCGGAAAACTGGTAGCGCTCTTCATCCAGAAATTCCGACAGGATCGCGTGGATGTCCTCGTGTTCTGACGGTGGCAGATCGATGAACTGTTCCCCTCCGGCGACGGCCGCCTGGACGGAGGGACTCTCCTCCAGGGCGGAGAGGATTTCCCGGTCCGTCTCTGTAATGGCCAGCTCCGGGATCTCTGCCAGAACGCGCTCCTCGCTGGTGTCTTCTTCCACCATGGTATAGGTGGCGCTGCGCATCTCGTGGGAGATCAGAACACCGAAGCCGATGGCCAGCGCCGCACCGGAGCAGAGGGCAACGGCACGGACGGCATACCGCTGAAAGTGGTCCTCCCCGCCACGGAGCAGGTTGGACAGACTCCATCCAAACAGAAGTCCGCCACCGTACAGCCCCCAGCACAGCAGTAGGAAGGAGAACGGGAGGGTATGGAAAGGAGACACCACACACAGCGCCAGTCCCAGCGCCCCCGCTAGAACAGGCACCCACAGCAGATAGCGCCTTGTCCGGCAGACCAATCCCACGATCAGCTCCCAGAGAAAGCCAGCAGCTGGTCCGCCGAAAACCAGAATGGGAAGCACTGCGTACTAATTCATCACGGTTACCTCCATTTTGTCATGTTGGGGGCCTGTAATTGGATCTGTTGTGTTTGATTGAACAGGCTACCGCCTGGCCGCAGGGATCATCCACTGATGGCGCCCTGTTTCACATGGAACACCTTCCCGCCCAGCATTTGGGGCAGCCGGTCATCCTCACAGCAGGTGATGAACACCTGTCCCCCCGCGATGCGGTTGAGAACGAACTCCTGCCGGCGGGGATCCAGCTCACTGAGAACGTCATCCAGCAGCAGCACCGGGTATTCGCCGGTGGCGTTCTGGTAGATTTCCCGCTCCGCCAGCTTCAGCGCCAGAGCCGCGGTGCGGGTCTGACCCTGGGAAGAGTAGGATTTGGCCTCCCGGCCGTCGATGGTGATGACCAGATCGTCCTTGTGGGGGCCGGAGAGGCACATCCGGGAGGCCCGCTCCGCCCCCTGGTGGGATTCCATGTGGGCCCGGAGCTGCTCCGTGAGGACCTCCACCTCCGCCGCCGGGTCCGTGACGGAGGAAACAGTCTGATAGGTGACCTCCAGGCGCTCCCTTCCGCCGGAGCACTCCCGATGGTGGCGGGCGGCATAGCGGTTCAGCGCCTCCGCGAACTGCCGGCGGTAGTGGACCAGCACAGCGCCGAAACGAACCATCCGCTCGTTGAAGTCCGGCAGCAGCTCCAGGAGATCCGGCCGCTCCTCACTGTCCCGCAGAATGCGGGTCTTGTGGTCATAGAGCCGGTGGTACTCCGCCAGAGCGGCCGCGTATCTCGGCCGCAACTGGCAGAGTGCGGTGTCCATGAAGCGCCGCCGGGCGGCGGCCCCCTCCCGGATCAGATACAGGTCATCCGGGCAGAAGAATACGGTGTGGTACACCTGACTCAGGGCGGCGCTGTTTTTGGCAGGCACCTGATTCACCCACATCTTCCGCCGCCGGTCCCGGTACAGCTCCACCCGGGTGCGGAACTCCCGGTCTCGGGCGGAGATCCCGGCTTCCAGCACAGCGGCGGGCGCATCGAAGGCAATCATCTCCCGGTCCGTCCTGGCCCGGGGGGATTTCCCGCAGGAGAGGTAGACGATGGCCTCCAGCAGATTGGTCTTGCCCTGGGCGTTCTCCCCAAAGATCACATTGCAGTCCGGGTCAAAGGATACCCGCTGGCCGGAGTAGTTGCGGAAATGCTGCAGCTCCAGCTCAAGAATCCGCATAGGCCACCGTGTAATGGGCGCCCTGGAAGGCCACATCGTCTCCGGGGCGGATCTTTTTGCCCCGCATGGTGCAGATCTCGCCGTTGACGGTGACCTCGCCGCCCTGGATCCGCTCCTTTGCCTCGCCGCCGGAGGACACCAGATTGGCGAATTTCAGCAGGTCCTGGAGCTTGATGAACTCCGTGTGAATCGTGATCGTCTCCATCTGCTCACTCCGCGCTCTTCAGCCGCACCGGCAGGACCATATAGAGGAAGTTTTCCTCCCCCTCCGTGGGGACGATGATGGCGGGGGAGACGCCGGTATTCAGCTCGATCTTCACCGTGTCCGCCGGCGCGTACCGGAGAGCCTCCATCAAATAGCGGTTGTTGAACCCGATCTCCAGCCCGCCGCCGTCACCGGACAAGCGGCAGATATCCTTGGCCTCGCCGTTTCCGGTCTTGGCGGAGAGCAGCACCTTGTCGTGGTCAAACAGGCACCGGACCGGACTCTTCTGCTTTTCGGAGATCACCACACTGACGCGGTCAATGCTCTCAATCAGGGCCTTGGTATCTGCGATGACGGAGATGGGATTCTTCCGTGGGATGGCATTCTTATAATCCAGGAACTCTCCCTCCAACCGGCGGCAGATCAACTCCGTGTCTCCTACCTCAAATAGAATATGACTTTTGCCCAGGGTCACGGCAGCCAGATCCTCCACGTCGGAACAGATATTTTTCACCTCGCCCAGGGCGCTGCCCGGCGCCACAAAGGAAAAGGCGCCGCCGTCGATCTTTTCCAGCGGCTCCCGCCGGATGGCCAGACGGAATCCGTCCACCGCCACCATAGTCAGGCCCTGGTCCGTGATCTCGAACAGGGCACCAGTATGGATGGGGCGGCTCTCATTGGTGGAGACAGCGAAGGCCGTCTCCTCGATCATGGCACGCAGCAGCTTCTGTTGGATGGAGACGGAAAAATCATCCTCCACCATGGGCAGCTCCGGGTAATCCGCCGCGGAGAGGCCCAGGATATCAAAGTCCGCATCGCCGCAGGAGAGATGGACCAGCTGTTTGTCATCCGCGGTGAAAACCACCACATCGTCGGGCATCCGGCGAATGATGTCGCCGAAGAGGCGGGCGTTTAAAACAATCTCGCCAGGTTCCGTTACATCGGCGGAGACCTTCGTACGGATGCCGGTCTGCAGGTTGTAGCCGGAAATGGTCAGCCGGCTGTCCGCGTGGAGCAGCAGCCCTTCCAGCGCGGGAATGGAGCTCTTCTGGGCCACGGCGCGGCTGGTGACGGCGATGGCGCTTTGCAGAAGGGCCTTTTCACAGGAGAATTTCATGCATGCACTTCCTCTCTAGTCGGGGTTTGAAGATATGGGTCGGAATCGCTCTTTTGAAAAAGAAAGAAATGTATTTTTTAGAAAAAGCAGCCGTAGGGAAAAAAGCTGTGGAAAAGGCGGGGAAAGGCTTGCGCTGTCGGATTTTGAGGCTCCACAGGGGATGTGGAAGGATCCGGGGATTTTTCCACGGACTTTTTTGAAAGACCATTTTCCACAGGGAAGTTTTTCTTTTCCACGGAAGATGTGGAGAAATCTGGTCACCGCTTGGAGTTGATATTCGTCTTGATCTCCTTCACCATTTCGGCAAACGCAGCGTCCTTCTTCATCTTCTTTTCGATTTGCTGGATGGAGTAGAGGACGGTGGAGTGGTCCCGGTTGTCAAAGACCTTGCCGATCTCATCCAGACTGAGGTTCGTCATGGAGCGGATCAGGTACATGGCAATCTGCCGGGCGGAGACCGCGTCCCGCACCCGCTGCTGGCCCCGGATCACGGACTCGTCCAGACTGTAATATTTGGAGATATACTCAAGGATGGCCTCCGGCGTGGGGACATACTCGTTGCTGCGGCGCAGCATGTCCTGGATGGCCCGGGTGACGGTTTCTTCGTCGGTGTCGTTGCCCAGCAGATCCTTGTAGGCCAGGATCTTGTTGATGGTGCCCTCCAGCTGGCGGACGTTGGCGGTGACGTTTTCGGCGATGTAGGCGGAGATTTTGTCCGGCAGCTCCATGCCCAGCAGGGCGGCCTTGTTTTTCACGATGGCAAGACGCGTCTCAAAATCCGGCGGCGCTACGTCCACCAGCAGTCCCCACTCAAATCGGGTGCGGAGGCGGTCCTCCAGCTGGGTCATCTCAGAGGGTGGACGGTCAGAGGTCAGGACGATCTGCCGGCCGGACTCGTACAGGGTGTTGAAGGTATGGAAGAACTCCTCCTGCGTCTGCTTTTTGCCGGCGATGAACTGCACGTCGTCCACCAGCAGCAGGTCCGCCTGGCGGTACTTCTCCCGCATCTCCGCAGTCTTACCCTCCCGGATAGCATCCACCAGCTCGTTGGTCAGGTCGTCGCCCTTCACGTAAGCGATCTTGGACCGGGGATCGTTCCGGCGGATGACGTTGGCGATGGCATAGATCAGATGGGTCTTGCCCAGGCCGGAGTCCCCGTAGATCAGCAGGGGGTTGTAGTTCTGAGCAGGATGCTCCGCCACGGAGACGGAGGCGGCATAAGCCAGCTTGTTGGAAGGGCCCACCACGAAGGTCTCGAATGTGAACTCCGCGGAAGTGAACCGCTCGCTCTGGCGGTGCGGGCGGTTATCCTTGAGCTCTGCGTAATCCAGGTCGTCCAGAATCTTCACTTCAAAATCCGTGGAGAAAATGTCGTGAAGGGAGGCCTTGATGTTTTTCATGAACAGGGACTCGATATAGCCTTTTTTAAAGTCGTTGGAACAGTGGAGGATAAACGTATTGCCCTGGATGTCCACAGCCTCCAATTCGTCGAACCAGGTGGCGATGGTGGTCTCCGAGAGCTCGCCCTTCAGCTGGGATAGTACATTGTCCCACACGTCGGCGACGGAATTCAAAAGGAAACACCTCTCTCTAGTAAAAAATAGACATGGCAGTACGCTTTATTATACCAAAGACAGCCGGAAATTACAACACTTATTCTAATAATAAGAACCAAGGAGATCCGCCTGCACAGGCAACAAGATATAGCGGCTTTGGACAGCATGGGACACCAGATTTTGAAATTTTCGAGAATCGCAACTGAAAAAAGAAAAAAATACGGAAATTTCGCAAAACTTTTAAGTTTTAGTTGACATATTTTCAAACAGTCTGTATAATATCGGTTGCGCCGCGATCATGCGGTCTTGATCTGTTTACTGCGCCGCCCTTTAGGCGGTGTCGAGTAAGTGCCGCCCTCAAAAGGGCCGCAATTCTGACAGGAGGTGTCTCAACATGGCAACGAAACGTACCTATCAGCCCAAGAAGCTGCACGGCCAGAAGGTCCACGGTTTCCGCAAGAGAATGGCAACCGCCAACGGCCGCAAGGTCCTGGCCCGTCGCCGCGCCAAGGGCCGCGCCCGTCTGTCCTACTGAGAAACGGACCGTGCGGGAGACACTTGAACAACGTCTTCAGGGACGGCGGGAATTCTGTGATTCCTCCGTCCCTCGTTGAGTTTGTGTCAGATGTGTCAAATGGGAGAAGGCAGGTGGCAGCATGAAGCGGGCAGTGACCCTGAAAGAGAATTATGAGTTCCGCCGGCTGTACCAGAAGGGCGCCTCCGCCGTGGGCGGAGGGATGGTGCTTTACTGCCGGAAAAACCGGCTGGGGCACAACCGCCTGGGCGTGACGGTATCCGTCAAGCTGGGTCATGCGGTGGTCCGCAACCGGGCCCGCCGCCGCCTGCGGGAGGTCTACCGGCTCAATTCCGGACGGCTCCGCCAGGGGTACGACATGATTCTGGTAGCCAGGGGACGGACCCTGACTGCCTCCTGGAAGGAGCTGAACGATACCTTCAGATCGGAAGAGCACACGT
>ERZ810647.75-NODE-75-length-15459-cov-8.54622_pt1 | contig 15459 bp, 13 predicted proteins | sample MGYA00520191_ERZ810647 | MGnify/ENA primary metagenome ERZ810647 (study PRJEB31588, sample SAMN03399870) | human gut metagenome | study: EMG produced TPA metagenomics assembly of the PRJNA231909 data set (A prospective, longitudinal analysis of the... | reverse complement strand
GAAAACACCTGCTGAGATCTTCTTCACTGGTGTTGCACTTGATTGACAATCTGCCGTGGCAGCGCGTCAGCGCTGACGGAGAGGTTGTACGAAGACGGGCCTGCCCCAGGCAGCAGCCTTGTAAACCTTCATCCCAGACTATCATCCCAAAATGCCAAGCCCCCAAGGAGGTCAACCTCCCCGGGGGCTTTTTTGCTGCATGAATCGCCCCGAAAACGACATGGAACGACCTTGCCATGAGGGGGGGGGGGGGGGGGGGTATAATAGTGGTAGAGATAACCCCAGAAAAAGGAGGAACCACCATGAAACTGAAAAAGCTTCTTGCCCTCACCCTGACAGGCGCGGTGCTGACGGCGTCCCTGACAGCCTGCACCCCGCTGGACGCAGCCGAGCTCGTGTATGATTCGATTTTTGGCGGCGGGTCGAGCAGCACCGGCAGCACCGGCAGCGGCAATACCGGCGGCGGCTCGACGGCGGAGGACGCCGAAAACCGCGCAGTTGCGGAGGCCTATGTGCGGTCTATGCAAAGCGGCACTCTTACCGGCCCGACTTATAAAGATATCGAACCGGTCTATGACATTCCCCATCTGGAAGATTTTGTTAAGGCGATCGATGTGTACTGCACGAAAGAGTGCGAGACGAACGGAAAAAGCTGGGAATATACCGTACATAACTTGTCCAAGGAGGAACTGAACGACCTTTCAACAGTGCTGAAGAGAGGAACCTATGAAAGCGCAGAGGCATCGCTCCAATTCGGGAAAGACATTCAGGGAACTCCGGAGCAGAAGCTGAACTTGTTTATCTGTAAATCATTCTGGGACAAACAATCGTATCCCTACCATTACCGTGGCAAGGCATGGTTTGATTCCGTCGTGCTGACCCGCTCAGACGGCTCGAAGTATCGCTTCCTGCTTTCCATCTGCCATAATTAAATTTTTACCCCTTCGGAGCAGCCGCCCCGAGGGGGTTTTCTCTTTTTCTGCGCCAAAATACGCAGAAAGCTTGCGTTGACTGCACAACCTTTCGTGGTTATAATGAAAGCAACAAAACAACCCATGAAAGGAGCTTTTATGCAGAAAAAGATGACCGACCGCACCCCGGGCAGCTACGACGACTTCGTGGCCTACCTCGGCACGGTGCGCACCGAAGAGGAGCTGTTCTCCCGGCTGACCTACTGGTTCGCCGGGCAGAACCGCCCCGAGGACGTCCTCAGCCGCTCCGAGCTGGTGGAGGCGAGGGCGAAGGAGCTGGGCTTCTGGCAGGGCCTGACCTTCCGGATGGAGCGCTGGCTGACCGACGGCAAGAGCGAGCTGGAAGCGGTGGGCCGGGAGGAGTTCCAGAGCCGCATCGCCGAGGACTACGCCGCCTACCGGGAAAAGGCCGACGCGGCCCGGGCGCGCTTCCGGGACCGCCGCCGCGCCGCGCCCTTCAGCTTCACCCCCGACTGCCTCGAGAACGTCCCCATCCAGAACGTGAGCTGGCTGGTGGAGGGGCTGCTGCCCATGGGGGAGGTGTCGCTTCTGGGTGCCGACGGCGGCACCGGCAAGGGCATCTGGCAGGCCCAGCTCATTGCGTATGTCACGGCGGGCCGGACCTCCGGCTTCTTCCCCCAGCCGCCGGAACAGACCGGCGGCGTCCTCATTTTTTCCGGCGAGGACGACCCCGGCAAGGTGCTCAAAGCCCGCCTGACGGCGGCAGGGGCCGACATGAGCCGGGTGATGGTGGTCACCAGCGACGCCTACTTTGCCCGCACCGGCAGCCCGCTCTGCATCCCGGACACCAGCTTTGCAAAGTACGTGGGGAAGGCCGCGCCCGCCCTCGTCATCATCGACCCGCTGCAGAGCTTTCTGCCCGCGGGGGTGGAGATGGCCAGCCGCAACCAGATGCGCAGCGCCCTGCTGCCCCTCAAGGCCCTCTGCGCAAAGCACGGCTGCGCGGCCCTCATCTCGATGCACACCAACAAGCGCGCCAACGTCTCGGGCCGCGCCCGTCTGGCCGACAGCTCCGACATCTGGGACATTGCCCGCAGCGTCCTCATGATGGGCCGCGACAAGAACAGCGAAAAGCTCTACCTCAGCCACGAGAAGAGCAGCTACTCCGCCCCGGCCCGGACGGCCCTGCTCCACATCGAGCAGGCGCAGGTGGAGGGCGTGAAGACAGCCGTGGCCGTCTTTGACAGCCGCACCGACAAGAAGGACGCCGACTTCGTGGAGGAGCGCCGCGTCCGCACCGCCCAGACGAAAGAGGATACCGCGCAGGCCATCCTTGACATTCTGAGCGAGAGCAAAACTGCCAGCATGGGCAGCGAAGAGCTTTGTGCAGAAGTGCTGAAGCAAATGAATTGCAGCAAACGTACTTTTGACAATGCGCGGGCAGAATTAAAACAAGCAGGCAAAATCAAGACGGTGAAGCTACGCGAAAGAGACGGACGAAACAAAAATTACATTATGCTGTCCTACTGTGGTGAAACATCTTGCGATGTTCGGAATATTTGATATAGATACGTATAATATTGGAACTTCGCAAGGTTTGCGATGTTCGGGTCATTTGCGATGTTCCAACTTCGCACGAAAGTCCAACTTCGCAAAGCTTGCGATGTTCGATTTCAAACGAACTATCGCTAAAAAAGCGGAACTTCGCAAAATACCCCGCCCCTCTCGGAGCGGCCGTATTTCCCGAAACCTGCGTGAATGGTCGTTGCAGCGGCTCACGGTCAGGCTTCCCTTCGTACAACCTCTCCGTCATCGCTGACGCGATGCCACCTCCCCTTGTAGGGGAGGCTTTGGCAGTCCCCGCAAAGTGAACGGTTTCGCCAGAGGCTCCCCTACTAGGGGAGCTGTCGAACGGAGTGAGACTGAGAGGTTGTACAGAGGGAAGCCTGCCCTCTGCAGCAAGGCCCGCCCTTCTGCGCCACATCGGGAACGCTCCTGTTCACTGGCATGAAGAGACTTTTTCTTCCGGCGGTATCCTGCTTTCTGATGAAAACGCCACCGTGTTCTTGACTTCTTCCGATTTACAACCGGTAGCACCTACGCAAATAGCCACGCTCAATGCAATATGCTTTTTCTTTAATCGCATAAAAATCTTCCAAGCTTCTATTCCCCAGGCCGAACGTATTAGTTACGCAGTGCTTTTTCACGCACTTCCGGTGTAACTGCTTTCAGAAGATTATAAAGGTCAATAATATCGGTGACGGCCTGTCGGTCGTCGGCAGTCCATGTGTAATCAAACTTGCTATAATCCGTTCCCTCGAAACGCATGATAACGGTATCGGCACTCAAAAGGTTTCGCAACCATTCGACTTCACTGTCTTCCATTTCAAAGGTGGCCCATGCAAACCATTTACCAAGCTCTTTGTCGTATCCATAACCGGAGTTATCATAATCGCAAATGTAAGTGTACTTATAATCTCCACCGCGCAGAATGATGTCATTGATATCCAGCTCGGAAGAGCCCATGTAAGTAAAATCTTCCCAGAAAACGATCGTGCTCCCCTTGTCCCAGATATAAAGGTTGGGGCCAATGCCACACGTCTTGCGCTTATCGATGCTGTCATCATGCGGGGTTGTAATCGCCCAGCAGTCTTCTACTGCATCGTAGTTGACATTGCACTTTGCAAGTGCATCCTGAATACCAAGAATCTGCTGTGCTTCTGCCAGCACACCAAAATTGGTGACAGCAGCTTTTCCTGCATCCTCCAACTGGTTATAGGCATCCAAAGCGGCTACGATTGCCGCGCGTCTGCTGCGCGTGACAGTACCGATCTGGCTGATCAGCGCTTCTACCTGCTCCGGGGTCACAGCACTATTCTGCTGCGCGAGCACCGCAAAGGGAACGTCCCCGGCGGGGCTGGCGGCCAGCGCAGGCAACGCTGTACCCGAAATCAGCGCAGCCACAATTGCGCTTGCCACAAGAACGTTGCATTTTTCTGTAATTTTCATTTGATGTTCCTCTTTCCTCTGGATTTCAGCTTATAGCTGTTGTAACATAAAATTATAGATACAACAAAAAGCAACTCCACAATTTCCTGCATCTGTTTGTCGAGCTCGCCCATCCCGGCGGGCTCTTTTTTTGTGCCCATAAGCTCTTCAACGGTAATGCCAAAGTAGTCCACAATTTTTTTGCGGCTGGACATTCTGGGGAAAGCGCCGTTTTTCCAGCTTGTCGGCATAGAGTTTGAAAAAACAAGTTCTTCTGCAACAGCAGCAGGTTTTTCCCCTCATACCGTCCTGTTGATCAGGTGTCAATGCGCGGGCACCGGGTGCAAAATAAGTATACCATAAACTTTGACAAAAAGATACAGGAAGCGATGCCACGAGCCGGACTTTCTTACAGAGGAAAGCTCCGTCTTAGTACAACCTCTCAGTCTGCTTCGCAGACAGCTCCCCTAGTAGGGGAGCCTCTGGCGAAACCGTTCACTTTGCGGGGACTGCCAAGGCCTCTCCCTTTGGGAGAGGTGGCACCGAAGGTGACGGAGAGGGCAAGCCTGGCAGGAAAGAGCCTCTGCGTAGCGATAGGCAGGCTCTTTGTCGGAGCGATACTATCGCAGTGCAGAGCTGTTTGGCAGCGGCCTTGCCCTCTCAGTCGGGCTTACGCCCGCCAGCTCCCCCAAAGGGGGAGCCATTGGCAGGCCGGGCCACTTTCTACTGGACGCCTGAGGCCCGATATGGCGCAAAAGGGCGGGCCTTGCTACAGAGGGCAGCATCTTCTGGACAAGCGCACCTTGTCAAGCTGCCGCTGGCCTAGACAGCGGAGCACTACCGTTCCCGAGACATCGTGCTTTGCTCGTCCCGCGTGGGCCTGACCGGCACGCCAGTGGCTCTCCCTCTGGGAGAGCTGTCACCGAAGGTGACTGAGAGGGCAAGGCCGCTGACGAAGAATCGCAGGCGCAGCGATAGCATCGCTCTGCCAAAGAGACAGCTTATCGCTGCATGGCGGCTCCCGGGAGACGGGCTTGCCCTCTCCGTCACGGCTGACGCCGTGCCACCTCTCCCAAGGGGAGAGGCTTTGGCTCGCGGAGGGCGCAGAAGTACGACTTATGACGAAAATATGAACAAAAACCCGAAAAAGCCCTACCGTTCCCGGTTCCGGTCTGCTATAATTTTCTATGCTTGTTACAAAAACCTGAAGTGAAGTAAAGGAGCCAGGATATGATAAAAAGCGCTGAACTGGAAAATTCGGCATATGAGTTTGAGGCGAAAATGCCGCTGCGCCACGCTGTCCCGCTGGGATTGCAGCACGTGTTCGCCATGTTCGTGGGCAACCTCACCCCGCTGCTCATCATCACCAGCGCCTGCGGCCTCGCGGGCGGTGAGTTCGCAGACCTGCAGGTGAGCCTGCTGCAGAACGCCATGTTCGTGGCGGGCATCGTCACGCTGGTGCAGCTGTACGGCCTCGGCCCTGTGGGCGGCAAAGTGCCGATCATCATGGGTACCAGCTCGGGCTTTCTGGGCGTGTTCAACAGCGTGGCTGCCAGCATGGGCGGCGGCGTCACGACCTACGGCGCCATGATGGGCGCATCCATTCTGGGCGGCCTGTTCGAGAGCGTGCTGGGCGTCTTTCTGAAGCCCCTGCGCAAGCTGTTCCCGCCGGTGGTCACCGGCACGGTCGTCCTGTCCATCGGCCTGTCCCTCATCTCCGTGGGCGTCAACTCCTTCGGCGGCGGCAACGCAGCCAAGGACTTCGGCTCGGTGGAGAACCTGCTGCTGGCCGTCTTCGTGCTGGTGGTCATCCTCCTCTTCAAGCACTGGACCAATGGCTTCCTCAGCTCGTCCTCCATCCTCGTGGGCATCGTCGCGGGCTATCTGGCAGCCATCGTCATGGGCTTCGTCCTGCCCACCACCGGCGTCACCGCCGACGGCGTGGAGTTCACCAAGGCATGGGTGCTGAACTGGAACAAGGTCGCTGAGGCCAGCTGGTTCGCCATCCCGAAGCTGGTGCCGGTCAAGATCGTCTTCGACCTCCGCGCCATCCTGCCCGTCATGATCATGTTCATCGTCACCGCCGTGGAGACGGTGGGCGACATCTCCGGCGTCATGGAGGGCGGCATGAGCCGCGAGGCCACCGATAAGGAGCTGAGCGGCGGCATCATCTGCGACGGCCTCGGCTCCACCGTCGCCGCCTGCTTCGGCGTCCTGCCCAACACCTCCTTCAGCCAGAACGTGGGCCTCGTGGCCATGACCAAGGTGGTCAACCGGGGCGCACTGGCCACCGGTGCCATCTTCCTGATGCTCTGCGGCCTCATCCCCAAGCTGGGCGCACTCATCTCCATCATGCCGCAGGCCGTTCTGGGCGGCGCTGCCGTCATGATGTTCTCCTCCATCGTGGTGTCGGGCATCCAGCTCATCACCAAGGAGAAGATGACTCCCCGCACCCTGACCATCGTCTCTGTGGCGCTGGGCGTGGGCTACGGCATGGGCGCAAACGCCAGCATCCTTGTCAACACCCCCCAGTTCGTCCAGCTCATCTGCGGTGAGAGCGGCATCGTGCCTGCTGCCTTCGTGGCCATCCTGCTCAACTGCCTGCTGCCCCGCGACGAGAAGTAAGCTTTGGAACACTGCGGCCTCCCTGTCTTTGCAGGGAGGTCTTTTTGTGCTATAATTTCCCCAGTCTTACAAGAGGGAAGGAGGACTCTATGGAACTGCAAACTGCCGCCCGCTATCGTCTTCTGGACGAGCTGCGGGGACTCGACCTCATCAGCATGATGCTCTACCACGGGATGTGGGACGTGGTGTTCCTCTTCGGCGTGGCCCAGAAGTGGTACACCGGACGCCCGGGCTTTGTGTGGCAGCAGAGCATCTGCTGGGTCTTCATCCTGCTTTCGGGCTTCTGCCTGCCGCTGGGGCATCATCCGTTCCGGCGGGGAGCCGTCGTCTTCGGGGCAGGGGCGCTGGTCACAGCCGTCACCCTGCTCTTCCTGCCCGAGGACGTGGTGTGGTTCGGGGTGCTGACTCTGCTGGGCTCGTCCATGCTCCTCACCGCCGCGCTGGACCCGCTGCTGCGCCGCGTCCCGCCCGCCGCGGGCGTGGCCCTCAGCGCCCTGCTGTTCTGGGGGACCTACCCCACGATGAACGGCTTCTGGAACCTGCCGGGCGGGCGTCTGGCCCTGCCGCAGGCCCTCTACGCCAGCTGGCCTACGGCCTATCTGGGCTTCATGCCCAAGAGCTTTTTCTCCACCGACTATTTCCCGCTGCTGCCCTGGCTGTTTCTGTTCTGGGCGGGGTACTTCCTCCACCGCCTCGTGGGCCGCGAACGCCTCGCGCCGCTGCGCCGGTCGGTCTGCCCGCCGCTGGGCTGGATGGGCCGGCACTCGCTGGTGCTCTATCTGCTCCATCAGCCGGTCATCCTGGGGGTGCTGACGGCGGCGTTCCGGCTGGTGAGAGCGGGGTAAAATTTCTGGAAAAGTTAGCCTCTGCGACCGCTTGACAAAGCGGCGGCGCTGTGGTATCCTATGGACAGTTAGAGAAATCTAACTAAAGAGATGCGTCTGAGCCTGCTTCCGACGCATTTTTATGGAGCAAAAAGTTAGAAGCACCTAACCCAATAAATCAAAAGTGAGGCTGAATATTATGAGCAAAGTAGCAATCGTATTCTGGAGCGCCACCGGCAACACCGAGACCATGGCAAACTGCATCGCGGAGGGTGCAGGCGCTGCCGCCACCATCGTCCCCTGCGCCGAGATGGACGCAGCAAAGCTGGGCGAGTATGACGTGGTGGCCTTCGGCTGCCCCGCCATGGGCGCTGAGCAGCTGGAGGAGAGCGAGTTCGAGCCGATGTTCGCGGGCCTCGAGGGCTCTCTGAACGGCAAGAAGGTGGCTCTGTTCGGCTCCTACGGCTGGGGCGACGGCCAGTGGATGCGCGACTGGTGCGAGCGTGTCAAGGAGGACGGCGCACAGCTGTTCAGCGACGAGGGCCTCATCTGCAACGAGACGCCCGACGACGACGCTCAGGCCGCCTGCCGCAAGCTGGGCGCTGATCTGGCCAACTGGTAAAAAATAACACCGGCCCATCCTGCATCATCCCGCGTCCTTGGGGCAACCTAGGGACAAAGAGGTGATGAATGAATGGAAAACACAGGTGTCCGCTGTGATGTCTGCGAGTGCCGCCACAACGTGGGGAGCAGCAAGTGTGACTTGCCCGAGATCACGGTGACGGAGCGCTGCACCTGCTCTTCTCAGCAGGTGGACATCCCGCACTACTGCCAGAGCTACGAGAAGAAGTAAGTTCTGCGCAAAAAAGACCTCTGCCCGGCGGCCTTGCCGGGCAGGGGTCTTTTGCTGTCTGTATTTTAATGAAGGCTGACGCCGAAGGTGGGCAGGCTGCGCAGCAGGGTGCCGACGCCGTGCATCTCGTAGATGCCGAAGCCCAGAGCGCTGGCGGGCAGGAGGTTTTCGGCCCGGTCGTCGATGAAGATGGACTCATCGGCCCGGAGACGGTACTTGTCCAGCAGGGCCTGATAGATGCGGGGGTCGGGCTTGTTGACCTTCACTTCGCAGGAGGCCACGCCGCCGTCGAAGAGGCCCTCGAAGTCCCGGTGCGTCAGCAGGTCCAGCACGTCCTCGGGGATGTTGCTCAGGTAGTAGACGCAGTAGCCGCGCTGCTTGAGCTGCTCCACCAGCGTCTGCATCCGGCGGCGGGGGCGGAGCATGCTCATCCAGTCGTCCAGCACGCCCTCCACCTCGAAGCCCCGGCCCACGGCTCTGGCCCGCTGGAGCATCCGCTCGTTGGCCTCCCGGCGGGTGATGCGGCCCGCGTCCAGCAGCCGCCATTCTCTGCTGCCGAAGGTCAGGTCGTAGACCTCCTCTTCCAGCCCCCGGTTCCCGAACAGGTCGATGAGGTACCTGTGGGGGTCGAAATCCACCATGACGCCGCCGAAGTCGAACACGATATTTTTATACATCGATGATACCTCTTAAAAAAAGTTGGGTTCTCCCTGCGCCCAGTATAGCACATCCGGGGCAGTGTTTTCCAGTCCTTTTGCATGGTCCGGCCCGCGCTGGCATAGGATGGGACTGTAAGGGGGCGGGGGAGATGACCTTTCGGGAGCTGTGCAGCAAGGAAGTCGTCCAGCTGAAGGACGGGGCCTGCCTTGGCCGGGTGGACGATCTGGAGCTGGACGCCGACACGGCCCGCATCGGGAGTTTGCTTCTGCTGGGGCGGCCCCGGCTCTTCGGGCTGCTGGGCCGGGACGAGACCCTGACCATCCCGTGGGCCGACATCGAGCGGATCGGGCTGGACGCCATCCTCGTGCGGACGGATATCCCCGCCCCGCCGCCCTCCCGCGGGGGACTGCTGGATAAATTGCATCAGTGGCTGAACGGATGAAAGATTTTCACCCGTTTTTTGTCCGTCAGGGCTGGATTTTGGAGGCAGGATGATTATAATAGAGGACTGGGGCGGAGTCTGCCGCCTCAAATAAGCTTCAAATAATAAGAAAAACGCAGAAGTGAAAGGAACTTCTCTATGACACACCATCCGAGTGCTGCGTCCCTCCGGCTGCACGGGGCGCGGCTGCTGTTTCCGCCTGCGGCCACCCTTCTGTTCCTGGTGCTCACCGAGTACATCGCCCGCGGCGCCCTGAGCGGAGATACCTTTGTGCAGTACATCTTCCCCCATGCAGAAGCCTACCTGCTGGCGTGGGGGCTGCTCTTCCTCGTCTGGATGGCGGTGGACTGGCTCACCCGCTTCGCCCCGCTGGCCACCCTCCTGTCGGCCCTGCTGGGCTGTCTGCCCGCCACGGTGGACTTTTACATCCTCCAGCTCCGGGGCGAGCCCTTCCTCCCGTGGGATTTGATGCAGGTGTCCGAGGCGGCCGGCGTGGCCTCCGCGGCGGGCATCCACGTCCAGAAGAGCATGGTCCTCTCCGGCGTCGTGGTGCTGGCTCTGACCGTCGGCTCCTTCTTCCTCTACCGGGGGCGTCAGAAGCTGCCCTGGGTGCAGCGTCTGGCGGGCTTCGCGGCCAGCACAGCGGCTACCTGCGCCCTCATCTTCGGGGTGTTTCTGCAGCCTGCCGTCACCCAGTCGCTGGGCATCCTGCCCGACGCATGGATGCAGGACCGCTACTACCGCTACTACGGCGTCATCACCAGCTTCCTCACCAACCTGACGAATCTGGAGATCGACAAGCCCGAGGATTACTCGGAGGAGGCCGTCAACGCCATCCTCGACGACGTGGAGGCAGGGGAGAAGTACACCACCGGCCCGGTCTGGCCCGGCTCCTACGCCGCCCGGACCCCGGCAGACGAGCGGGTGAAGCAGCCCACCATCCTCTACGTGATGGACGAGTCCTACTGGGACGTCTCGGAGCTGGAGCAGTACGGCTTCCGGTTCGACACCGACGTCTCGGCCAACCTCCACGCTCTGCAGCAGACCAGCGCCTATGGCCGGGTCTACAGCCCCAGCTTCGGCGGCGGCACCTGTGACGTGGAGTTCGAGGCCCTGACGGGCTACTCGGTGTCCTATCTGCCCAGCGGCAGCAAGCCCTACCAGCAGCATGTGACGAGGCCCATGTTCGCCCTGCCCAGCTACCTCAAGACCGAAGGGTATCAGACGGCGGCGGTCCACTGCTTCTGGGCCAGATACTGGAGCCGCGACACGGCCTACCCCAACCTCGGCCTCGACGACTTCATCAGCCTCGAGAAGATGCACAGCGTCCAGAAGGTGCGCCGCCACTACTGGACCACCGGCCTCGTCACCGACGACTCCATGGCAGACCAGATCATCGGCCAGTACGAGACCATGAAGGCCCGGTCCGACGCCCCCGTCTTCCTCCACGCCGTCACCATGCAGAACCATACCAATTATAATAAGGATAACTACCCCGACGACCAGCGGGTGAAGGTCACCGAAGCCCCGGCGGGCCTCAAGGCCAGCACCGTGGGTGCGCTGGAAGACTTTGCCACCGGCATCCGGGACGCCGACGCCATGCTGGGCAGGCTGACGGACTACTTCTCGCAGGTGGACGAGCCGGTCATCCTCGTGTTCTGGGGCGACCACTACAACCCCATCGACTCGGGCTACGACATCTACACCCGCAGCGGCTATGCCAGCGGCTCCAGCGCCGACCCCCGCCTCCATCAGACCACCCTGCTGGTCTGGTCGAACTACTCCGACCGGGCGGTGGACCTCGGCACCATCGCCGCCTACGACATCTCGCCGGTGATGATGGAGCTGTTCGGCCTCCGTCAGCCCGCCTACTTCCAGTTCCTTGGCCGTCAGCTCCGGGCCGCCTACCGGGCCAACACCCGCGGCACCATCCTGGAAAAGGACGGCACCGCCTCGAACGAGCTGACCCCCTTGCAGCAGAAGTGGAGCGATGAGCACTGGCTGCTCCAGTATGACCTCATGTTCGGCAAGGGCTATGCCCTGAGCCGGATGGGGCTCGAGGAGCTGTCCGAGGGCGCGGATTGACGAAAAACTGCGATTCTTTTTCGGAAAACCGCAGAAAACCCCTTGCAACGGCCAGAGGTTTGTGCTATTATTACTTAGCATTACACACGCATCACTATGCCCTTTTGTGCCCGAGAGGGTTGAGGGCAGTTCACGGACATCCGATATGTCAGTGGATCACGGTGTGCGGAGGCAAAACAAATTTTGGAGGTAATTTTACTATGGCAGTCGTTTCTATGAAGCAGCTTCTCGAGGCAGGCGTTCACTTTGGTCACCAGACCCGCCGCTGGAACCCCAAGATGGCGAAGTATATCTTCACCGAGCGCAACGGCATCTATATCATCGACCTGCAGAAGACCGTCAAGAAGCTGGACGAGGCTTACAACTATGTGAAGGAGGTTGCAGCTGAGGGCGGCGACATCCTGTTCGTCGGCACCAAGAAGCAGGCTCAGGAGTCCATCCGTGACGAGGCTCTGCGCTGCGGCATGCACTACGTCAACGCTCGCTGGCTGGGCGGTATGCTGACCAACTTCCGCACCATCCGCAAGCGCATCGACCGTATGGCTCAGCTGCAGAACATGAAGGACAACGGCACCTTCGAGCTGCTGCCCAAGAAGGAAGTGGCCAAGCTGGAGCTGGAGATGGAGAAGCTGGACAAGTACCTCGGCGGCGTCAAGAACATGAAGACCCTGCCCAAGGCCATGTTCATCGTTGACCCCCACAAGGAGCGCATCGCTGTCGCTGAGGCCCGCAAGCTGAACATCCCCATCGTGGCGATCGTTGATACCAACTGCAACCCCGACGAGATCGACTACGTCATCCCCGGCAACGACGACGCGATCCGCGCTGTCAAGCTGATCGCTGGCGCTATGGCTGACGCTGTGCTGGAAGGCAAGCAGGGCAACCAGGAGGCCGCTCCCGCTGAGGACGCAGCAAACGCCTGATTTCCCGAAATTCTCACAAACCAACAAATACTGTGTAAGGGAGAATACCAAAATGGCTATTACTGCAAAGGACGTTATGGAACTGCGCAAGCAGACCGACTGCGGCATGATGGAGTGCAAGAAGGCTCTGACCGAGGCTGACGGCAACTTCGAGAAGGCTGTCGAGATCCTGCGTGAGCGTGGTCTGGCTACCGCCGCCAAGAAGGCAAGCCGCGTGGCTGCCGAGGGCATGGTCTACGCTGATTACTGCCCCGCGTGCAAGGTGGGCGTCGTCATCGAGGTCAACGCCGAGACCGACTTCGTCGCCAAGAACGACAAGTTCGTCGCCTTCGTCAAGGAGGCCACCAAGGTTATCATGAAGCAGGACCCCGCTGATGTCGAGGCTCTGATGGCATGCAAGACCGAGAGCGGCGAGACCGTCGATGAGGCTCTGAAAAACCTCATTCTGGTCATCAAGGAGAACATCAAGGTCCGCCGTTTCGTCCGTTACGAGGGCGTCTGCTCTGCATACGTCCACGGCGGCGGCACCCACGGCATCCTGGTCAACTTCGAGACCACCAACGGCATCGAGGCCAAGGACGAGTTCGCTGCATACGGCAAGGATGTTGCCATGCAGGTCGCAGCTGCCAACCCCAGCTACGTCGATGAGGCTGCTGTCCCCGCTGAGGTCGTCGCCAAGGAGAAGGAGATCCTCCTCGCTCAGATGGCTAACGACCCCAAGAACGCCAACAAGCCCGACGCTGTCAAGCAGAAGATGATCGAGGGCAAGATCAAGAAGTACTTCAAGGAGAACTGCCTGGTCGATCAGGAGTTCGTCAAGGACGGCGACATGACCGTTGGTCAGTACACTGCCAAGGTCGCAAAGGACCTGGGCGGCGACATCAAGGTCATCAAGTTCACCCACTTCGTCAAGGGCGAGGGCCTGGAGAAGCGTTCTGACGACTTCGCTGCTGAAGTCGCAAGCATGGTGAAGTAAGCCAGCTTCTACTGCTGAAGTAAACGAGAGCCGCAGTGCCTGTAACAGGGCGCTGCGGCTCTTTTTGTTTGTATTTGCGCGGCAAGTATGCTATTATAAGGGCTATATAAAAGAGGGGAGAAGAAATCATGAAGATCGAACCCAGAGAATATGAGCTGCCCAGCGGAAAAGCACTGCTCGTCCGCAGTGTAACTGCCGCAGATGCTGAGGTACACATCAAATTCAAGTGCATGACCTCCGGTGAGACACACTTTATGGCGCGTTACCCGGAGGAATGTGTTTATAGTCCAGAAACGGCAGCCAGTCTGGCAGCTTGCGAGGAGAGTCCCTTTGACTTTGAGGTCGGTGTATTCGACGGGGAAGAGCAGGTCGGGGGTGTCGGCGTTGCACAGCTGCGGCCGCATATCAAATACCGCCATCGTGCATATATGGGCATCTCGATTGAACAAAAATACTGGGGCTGCGGCCTGGGCAGCTACCTGGTGCAGCTTGCCATCGACCAGGCCCGGGCCAACGGCTTCGAGCAGTTGGAGCTGGGGGTGTACAGCGATAACAGCCGCGCCATCCATCTCTATGAAAAATTCGGCTTTGAGCGCTATGGCATCCAGCCCCGGGCCTTTAAGCTGAAGGACGGCACCTACCGGGATGAGATCATCATGGTGAAGATGCTGTAACAGGAACAGAACAAAAACGCCGCTGACGGTTCAGAAGCCGTCAGCGGCGTTTTGCTTATTCAATTAACAGCAGGGAGTCTGATTAGACCCTGGCCTCGCTGTTGTGCTCTGCCTTCTTGTAGGCGGAGAAGGAGTGGAACACGATGTTCAGGCCCAGAACGATCAGCAGGACAGCCAGGATGAGCTGCAGGCCGTTGGCGATGAACACAGCGCCCCAGGTGGTCTCACCGGCAGGGATGGTGACAGCAGCGGCATTGCTGATGGCCTTGACCATCGCCATGAGACGCTGCACCAGAGCGGTGAAGGTGACGCAGAGCATGATGATCAGCGGGGGGAAGAGCATCTTGTTGCTGCGGCCGGTGACCTTCAGGAAGACGCACAGGGTAGACAGGACCAGAGCGCTCAGCAGCTGGTTTGCAGAGCCGAACAGGGGCCAGATGTTGGCGTAGCCGATCTTGGTCAGGATGAAGCCGAAGACCAGAGTGATGAAGGTGGAGAAGTAGACGTTGCAGAGCAGCTTGCGCCAGCCCTCGGCGTGCTCCATGTCGTCCACGCTGAACAGCTCCTGGAAGCTCATGCGGCCGATACGGGCCACGGCATCCAGACTGGTCAGAGCCAGTGCGGAAACGCACATGGTCATAAAGACGGTGGCGGCATAGGCGGGGACACCGAACATCTCAAAGAAGCCGGCGACGCCGCGGCTGAAGATCTGGAAGGGAGTACCGGCGGCGGGGGTGCCGTCGGCAGCGGCAGCAGCACCGGCGACGCAGAGGGCCAGAACAGCCAGCAGGCTCTCGAGGATCATGGCGCCATAGCCGACCTTCAGCATATCCTTCTCGTTCTCGACGGTCTTGGAGGAAGTGCCGGAAGAGACGAGGCTGTGGAAGCCGGAGACAGCACCGCAGGCCACGGTGACGAACAGGATGGGGAACATGGTACCCAGCTTCTCGTTGGTGAAACCGGTGAAGACGGGCAGGTTCATGGTGGGATGAGCGACCAGCAGGCCCACAACGGCACCGGCGATCATGGCCACGAACATGAAGGTGGTCATGTGGTCACGGGGCTGCTTCAGCAGCCACATGGGCAGAACTGCGGCAAAGAAGATGTAGACGAAGGTGATGTAGCTCCATGCAGCCTTGCCCAGAATGAGGGGCAGGTTCGCACCGATGACGAAGGACAGCACGATGAAAACGATGCTGATGACGCTCTCCTTCCAGCCGGAGAAGTTGAACTTCTTCTGGATGAGGCCGAAGACGACTGCAAAGACCATGAACATGATGGAGACCATACCGGCAGCGCCGTTGGTCTGAGCAGCCTCCACCAGAGCACCGTCGGCGCCGAAGGCGTTGAAGGTTCCGGCCACCATGTCAGCAAACGCTGCAATGACGATGCCGCAGAACAGCCAGCAGAACAGCAGGAACAGCTTGCGGCCGGCTTGCCGATGTACCTCTCGATCAGCATGCCCACGCTCTTGCCG
>ERZ810647.56-NODE-56-length-19023-cov-9.70007_pt1 | contig 19023 bp, 14 predicted proteins | sample MGYA00520191_ERZ810647 | MGnify/ENA primary metagenome ERZ810647 (study PRJEB31588, sample SAMN03399870) | human gut metagenome | study: EMG produced TPA metagenomics assembly of the PRJNA231909 data set (A prospective, longitudinal analysis of the... | reverse complement strand
TGCCACTGCCCGGGTTGCGGCTCCCAGCGTCTGCTTCGCTGTCGCTTGCATCCTGCTGGCCGCGGCCCCAACAGCTCCTCCCTGTTTCCGCCGCTGGCGGCGGTCGTCGCCGTTGCTCCCAAAGGGAGAGGCTTTGCGCCCTGCTTTCTTATTTATACCTCTATCAGCTCCCCCAGCTCCAGCGAATATATCCCTTTATAAGTCACCCGCCGGGGGGCGAAGCGCTTCTCAATGGCCTTTGCGTAGAGCTCCAGCTGAGCGCGGTAGGCGCGGACGAAGTCGGCAGGGCTCTTGCGGCGGTCCGTCTTGTAGTCCAGAAGCTCGAGGTGGTCGGGGTAGACGAGGACGATGTCCGCGATGCCCTGCACCAGAACCCCGGCGTCGGCGGCAGGGCCGTCGGGCAGGGCGCGGCCCTGAGCGGCCATGACCTCGGCGGCGGGCAGCGACGTGATAAAAGCCAGCTCCCGCAGCACATCCTCTGCCCCGCAGATGCGGCGGAACGCCTCGCTGCGCACAAAGCGGAGTATCTTATAGACATCCAGCTTCCCGGCAATGGCGGGGGGCGTGAGCTGCGCCGCCACCTGACGCTCCCGCTCGGCGCGGACAGCGGCCAGAACGGCGTCGTCCTCTGCGTCCCGCACAGCGGCCAGCGCCCCGAAGTCTGCGTGTTCGAGGAAGGCATGGAGAGCCGTACCCATCTCGGCGGCGGTGAGGCCGTCCTTCGAGAGGAAGCCCGGGCGCTCGAGGGTGGTCTGCTCCGCGGCGTGGACGAGGCTGGTCACGCTGACCTTGGCCGGGATGTCCGCCAGCGCTGCCGCCGGATACCGCCAGCCGAAGCCCTGCCGCAGCGTCTCCACAAGGGCCGGGTCGGCCTCGGGCCGGGGCGGCTCTTCCGCCTCGGCGGGGGCTTCTTCGGGCGGGAGGACATCGGCCTGCACTGTGAGGGCAATGGTGCTTCTGGTGTCCGCAAAGGGCAGCTCGAGGTTCCCCGCCAGACGGCGGAGAGGCCCGCCGTTGGGGTGGACGAGGAGCGCCGCCCGCAGCCAGTCGGCGAAGCTGCCTGCCTGAGCGTTCAGGGTCTCCCCCGCCCCGGCGGCGAGGAAGGCGGCGGCTTTGGCGAAGGGGTTGGACGTCCGGCCGATGCCCAGCGGCACCGTCAGGATCAGCTTATCCTGCGCCCGGGTGAGGGCCACATACAAAAGCCGCATCTGCTCGCTCCGCATCTCGGCGGCATGGACGGTGGAGAGGGCGGTGTAGGCCGCCGTCTTATAGGCTCCCTCGCCGCCCTCGGGACGAAGACGGAGACCCGCGCCGCAGACGCGGTGGAGCAGGACGGGCTGGCGGGTGTCGGCGGCGTTGAACTGCCGGGCCGTGTCGGCCACGAACACCACCGGGAACTGCAAGCCCTTGGAGCGGTGGATGGTCATGATGGTGACGCAGCCGGGCCGCGCCCCGCCGGGGGCAGTCTCCTGCCCGGTGGAGCCCGCCAGCGTGGCCGCATCGATGGCACGGACGAGGGCCGAGATGCCGCCCGCGCCCGCCCCGGCGCAGAAGGAGGCGAAACGCCGCGCGTCCTCCCGGCGGCGCTGGCCGTTCTCCATGGCACCGAGGGCGGCGAGGTAGCCGGTGGAAACAAAAATTTCTTCCAGCAGTTCCTCCACCGGCACGCTCCGGGCCATCCGGCGCAGGGCCGTCAGACGCCGGTAGAACGCCTGCACCCGGCGGGTGAAATCATCCTCCGCCCTGCTCTGGACGGCCTGTAAAACTGCGCCGTAGAGGCTGATGCGGGTGTGCTGATCGGGTGTCTGCGCCCCGGCCCGGAGGCGGACGAGGTCGTCGTCCGTAAAGCCGAACATCGGCCCCAGCATAGCGGCAGCGAGATAGATGTCCTGCGCGGGATTGTCGATGACCCGCAGCAGGGCGATGAGGGGGCGGATGTGGGGCGCGTCCAGCAGGTTCTCCCGGGCGTCGGCGTAGACCGGGATGCCCCGGGCCGTCAGGGCCTCGGCGTAGGCCGGGAAGTCGCCTCTCGCCGCCAGCAGGACACAGCAGTCCTCGTACTGCACCGGGCGGGTGGTGCCGCCGTCCCGCACCGGCTCGCCGGAGGCCACCATCGCCTCGATGCGGCCGGCGATATACTGTGCGTCCGTCTCGGCGGCATCGTCGGGCAGGAAGTGGGCCTCCACACTGCCCTCGTACGCGCCGGGTGCGCCGCAGACGAGGCGCTGTCCGTCGCCGTAGGCCGTGTCGCCCAGAGCGGGCGTCATGAGCTGTTCGAAGATAAAGTTGATGCCCGCCACCACCTGCGGGGCAGAGCGGAAGTTGGCGTCCAGCGCCAGCATGGCGTTTTCGCCGGGCCTGCCGTCTTCGGGCCGGGGGCGGGCTTCGCCGCCGGGCAGGAGGGGCCAGCTCTCCAGCTTTTCCCGGAAGATGCTGGGGTCCGCCTGACGGAAGCGGTAGATGCTCTGCTTTAAGTCGCCCACGAGGAAGAGGTCATCCCCTGCCGGGCTGGCCAGACAGCGGTAAAGGGCATCCTGCAGGGCGTTCGTGTCCTGATACTCATCCACCATGACGGCGGCGTAGCCCTGCCGGATGCCCTGACACAGCTCAGTGGGCTGGCCGTCGGCGTCCCGCAGGAGCCGCAGGGCCAGATGCTCGAAATCGCTGAATTCCAGCAATCTCCGCTCCCGCTTCCGGGCCGCAAAGCGGGCGTCGAAGTCCCGCACGGCGGCAAAGAGGGCGCGGAGGCAGGGTTCGGCGGCTTTCCGGTCAAGCTCTGCCTCATCCAGACTACAGCTTATCAGGTCTTCGATTTTCTCAAAGAGCTTCGCGGCCTCGTCGGCCCGGGTCTTGACGGCGTCCTTGTGCTCACCGGTGAGCCGCTTTTTCATATTTTTGAGGCCGGGAGCCTGTTCCATGCCGAGGACGTAGGGCGTCAGCCTGTCGTAGAGGGGCGTCCATTCCCCTGCCCCGGCCAGACGCTCCACCTCGCCCAGCAGGGCGGCAGAGTTTTCCAGCCGCTCGAGGGGTTCGGCGAACTTCTCGTTCACTGCCGCCACGGCCTTTTCCTTGGCGGCAGGGGTCTTCTTGCTGGCCTCGGCGTCGGCCTGCGCAGTCACGAAGTCCTCCCTGCAGTCGTTCCGCGCGGCGCAGAGCAGCTCCTTCGCAGCCCGGGCAGAGCGGGCGGCCTCCTGCATCAGAATATCATGCCAGCAGGTGCGGGCAAAGCCGTTCTCGTCCTGCCACGGAGCCAGCATCCCGTCCAGCTTTTTATCGTAGTCCGGCAGGGCGCGGAGGAAATCGTAGACCTGCAGGACGGCCTCCCCCGCCGCCTTGTCGGTGCGGCCCTTGCCGTAGAGGTCGGCGAAGGCGCAGAAGTCCGCATCCTGATAGGCCGCTTCCAGCGTCTCGGAGAGGGCCGCGTTCCGCAGCATCTCCACGCTGCCGGGGTCGGCAGGGGTGAAGTCCGGCGGGATGTCCAGCGCCTGAAAGTGCTTGTGGAGCAGGTCGAGGCAGAAGGCATCGATGGTGCAGATGGGGGCTCTCTGCAGCAGCATCCGCTGGCGGCGGAGGGCCGTGTTGCCCGGCTCTGCCTGACTGCGGCGGAGCAGCGCCTGCCCGATGCGGGCGCGGAGCTCTGCGGCGGCGGCGTTGGTGAAGGTGACGATGAGGAGCCGGTCGGCGTCCACGGGATGTTCCGGGTCGGTGATGAGCCGGACGGCCCGCTCCGTCAGCACGGCGGTCTTTCCGCTGCCGGCGGCGGCGCTCACCAGCAGCGCACCGCCCCGGTCGTCGATGGCGGCACGCTGGGCCGGGGTCCATTTTGTCTCGCTCACTGGTCTTCCTCCTTCTTTTTATCTGAATTTTCTGGCGGTTCAAACGGCTTTGCAGGGGCGTCCAGCGCCCGCTCTCCGATGCCCTCCTCATGGCAGCAGATGAAGCCGTAGTCACACCACCGACAGGGGCTGCGGCCCGTGACCAGCGGCTCGGCGGCGATGCAGCCGCTGTAGAGCTGTTCGCCCATCCGGGTCACAAGGTCGTCCAGATGGAGCTGGATGCGGGAGAGCTTGGCCCTGTCGGCACGTTTCTCTTTCTGGTAGGGGCTGGGCACACCGCCCCGGAAGCTGAAGGGCAGGTACCGCCCCGTCTCCTCGGCGTCCATGGCGTCGAAGACTTTCTGCTCGTCCCGGACGAGGCCGTCCAGCTTGTATTCCATGCTCCGGGCAGCCTTGCCCCGGGTGGTCGTCTCGGGGGCCGGGTCGGCCAGCAGGTACAGCACACCCGCAGGTTCTGCCCCGGTGAATCGTCCGTCGGCGTCCCGGGTCAGGCTGAACAGGTAGAGCAGCATCTGACAGTCGAGGCCGCAGTAGACTTCCCGCAGGTCGAGCTTTTTCGTGCCGGTCTTATAGTCCACCACCCGCACCCAGCGGGTGCCGTCGTCCTCGATCCACTCGTCGGCGCGGTCCACGGTGCCGATGAGCTGCACCGTCCGGCCATCCGAGAGGCGGTAGGTCTGGCCCCGCACGGCGTCCTCGCCGGGGCCGATCTTCAGCTCACAGGCCACCGGCTTGAAGCTGGACTGGCGCTGCTCGTCCCGCAGGTAGCACAGCAGGCCCGCCATGCTCTTTTTGAGGCGGGAGAGCAGATAGGCAAAGCGGGCCGTGTCCTCGGGGAGGTAGCGCTTTGCGTACTCATCCACGAGAAGCCCGGCCAGCGCCGCCATGGCCTCGTCGTCGAGGTCGAGGAAGGGCTGTAAGCCAGCGCAGGGGTTGTCGGGGCCGGGGTGGGGGTCGAGGGCCATCTGGAGCACCCAGTGCATGAGGGTGCCGCTCTGGTCGGCGGAAAGCTCCGCCCGCTTCCGGGGGCGCAGACCCAGCACGTACTGCAGAAAATAGCCGTAGCGGCAGGTGTAGTATTTTTCGAGCTGACTGGGCGAGATGCGGAGCCGCCGGCCCAGCAGCGTTTCCAGCGCCTCGAGGTCGCTGACCTGACGGGGGCGGCGGCCCGCCATCCGGCGCAGGAGGGCGAGGCCCTCGGGTTCTGCCCCGCCGGGGGCATGAAGGGCCTCGGTGAGGCTGGCGCGTTCGATCTCCGTCAGGGGCCAGCCGCCGCCCAGCACGTCGAGGCCGTCGGCGGCAGTGGCGGCAAGGTCGGTCAGGTCCAGCTCCGGCGCACCCGGTCTCAGCACGTCCACGATGGGCTCGAGGGCGGCGCAGAGGGTCTGGCCCTGCCCCTTCGGCCAGCTGAGCCAGAGGCCCCTGGCCGGGGCGGTGAGGGCCTTATAAAAGCAGACCTGTTCCCGCACCACCCGGTTCTCGAAGCAGTCCGGAAGCTCGATCTCCTGCGCCATCAGGGCGTCGCGGTCGGCGTGGGTCAGCAGGCCCGTCTCGCCGGGCGCGGCGGGGAATTCGCCCTCGGAGAGGCCCAGCACAAAGACATAGTCCGGTGCGTCAAGGCGCATCTTGCCTGCGCTGGCCAGCACCACGGCGTCCAGCGTCTGGGGGATGTGGCCGAGGTCGGACGAGCGCAGCAGCAGGCCGAACAGCTCTTCGTACTCGGGGATGGTGACGCTCTGGCCGCCCAGCAGGCTCGCCATCTCATCCAGCAGGCCCATGACCACGTTCCACTCCCGGGCAGCTTCCTCGGCGGCGGGGATGCCCCGCTCGGCCCGGATGGCCTCCACCTGCGCGGCCTGAGCGTCCTCCGCGCCCAGCTCCTTCAGGCAGAAGTAGAGGGCGCGGCTCATCTGCTCGGCGTTGGCAGAGCGGAGCTTCGCGCGCAGGCCGTCGGCGGCGGTGATGAGAAGGGCGCGGGCCTTTTCGGCCCGGGCGAGGTTTTCTCTGTCCTCGTCGGTGGGCTCCACATCGCCGAAGCCCCGGGGGTTCTTCTCGAAGGGCGCGCGCCACGCCGCCGCATTCGGCGACCAGGTGTAGGCGTAGTTCTCGAGGGCGCAGACCTCTTCCTCGGTGAGGGCGCAGAGGCCGGTCTTGGCCAGGGTGGTGAGCTGTTCCGTCAGCTCCGCACCCCGGGCAATGGCCAGCAGACACCGCACCGCCGTGGCCGGGGCGCTGAACTCGGGCGTCGTCGGCTCGTCGCAGTAGAGGGGGATGTCCGCCATCCGGAACTCGTACTTCACGGCGGCGCGGTATTTCGAGATGTCGCGGCAGACCACCGCCACCTTCCCGCAGCGGACGCCCTGCCGCATGAGGCGGCGGATGGCGGCAGCGGCGGCGCGGGCTTCTTCCTCCCGGCTGGGAGCGGCGAATAATTTTATCTCCGGGCAGGCCGTGGGCGGGTCACACCGGCCCGCGGCCAGCAGCTGAGCCGCAGCGGCAAGGCCGGGGGCGTCGGCGTGGCGCACGTCCCGGCGCAGCAGTTCCGGCACAGCCACATCAGTGCCGTTCCGGCGGGCCAGCTGGCGCAGCTGCGCCGCCACCTGCTTCGCGCCGGAGAAAAGGCTCATGTCCCCCGGCACGAGAGGGGTACCGTCGTCGCAGAGGGCCACCGTCACGGTGGGCAGCGAGGCCAGCAGAGCGCCCATCAGCCGCTTTTTCGGGGCGTTGAAGGTGTCAAACTCGTCGATAAAGACGGCCCTGTCCCGCAGGAACTCCGGCAGTTCGCCCCGGGCCAGCGCGGCCTCGAGACGGGATGCGGCCAGCTCCAGCCGGTCGGAGGGGTCCATGCCGGTCCCGGCCAGCAGGGTCTCGTAGCCCTGAAAGATGAGGGCCAGTTCGCTGAGCTTGGCGCTGTCGGTGCCGCAGTCCTGCGCCAGCTCATAGAGCTGCCGGCCCGAGAGACCCGCGCTCTTGAGCTCGTCGATGGTCTCGGCGGCCATCTGGCAGAAGGCGGCCGAGCGGCGGTGGCGGTAATAGTAGTGGACGTTGTCCTGCAGTTCCTCGAGGGCGCGGCGCACCAGCACGGCACGGCCCGCGTCGCTGAGGGTCTGGACGGCAGAGCCGCCCTCCGCCGACAGGATATGCTCGGCGAGGCTGGTGAAGGAAAAGCTCTCCACCAGTCCGCTCAGCGCGTCGCCCAGCTCCCGGTGGATGCGGCCCTCGGTGGACGAGGTGAACTGCTCCGGCACCAGCAGGATGCTCTTCTCCCCCGCCTCGGCCCGCGCCCGGATGCGCTGGTACAGCAGGGTGGTCTTTCCGCTGCCGGAGCCGCCTAAAAGTAGTTTTAACATGATGAATCTCTCCGTTGGGTCAGTTTTTTATCGTGGGAGCCAAAAGCCTCTCCCTTTGGGAGAGGTGTCACCGAAGGTGACGGAGAGGGCTAGCCCGGCATGACAGAACCACCGCACAGCGATAAGCAGAAGCCTTTGTCAGGGCGATACCATCGCTGCGCCTGAGTCTCGCTGTCCGCGTCCTTGCCCTCTCAGTCACGCCGCGGCGTGACAGCTCCCCCAAAGGGGGAGCCATTGGCAAGCCGGTTTTGGTCGTGCTGGACGCCTGAGGCCCACTGTGGCGCAAAAGACCGGGCCTCGCGCTCAGACTTAATATCAGCTATCATTGTACCACAAAATTGCAGCGACATCTATTCTGTGGTACAATGAAGAAAAAATCATCTCAGAAAGAGGACACCTGCATGAAAATTTTAGCAGTAGATTACGGCGACAGCCGCACCGGCCTCGCCACCTGCGACCGCACCGAGTTCCTGACTTCCCCCATCACGCCCCAGATCACCGTCAAGGCCCGGGACAAGGTTGCCGCCAGGGTCTGCGAGGTGGCAAAGGAGATCGAAGCCGAGCTCATCGTCATCGGCCTGCCGCTGAACATGGACGGCACCGAGGGCGAGCGCGCCCGCAAGAGCCGCAAGCTGGCCAAAACCGTTGAGATCTGGAGCGGTCTGCCCGTCCGGATGTGGGACGAGCGCCAGACCACCTGCGCCGCCGCTGACCTACTCGACGAGAGCGGCACCTTCGGCGCAAAGCGGAAAAGCATCCTCGACTCGGTAAGTGCGACGGTCATCCTGGACGACTACATCCAGTGGCGGAAGGAGCACCCGGGGGAGGTCTGAACGCCCCCCGCCGCCCCTGCGGCAAAGTTTCTTTGCGAAGTCCGGACAGTTTGTTGCAAAGTCCGCAGAAAAATGTCGCTTTCCGGTTTGTTTTCACAATTTTTCCGAGCCGAATTTGTATAGTTTTCCGGCTTGACAGCACCGGCTCTTCTCCGATAAAATGAGGGCAGAAGAACCCCCTGACCAGATGGCCGGAGAGGACGATCCTTCATGAGAAAAAACAACTGGACTCCCCAACACAAAAACGATTGGAGGCAACCAACATGACAAAACTGAGAAAGCTGACTGCCCTGCTTCTGGCCGGTGTACTGACCCTTCTGCTCCTGACCGCCTGCAGCGGTGGCGGCGGTTCTTCCGGCCCGGAGGCCCAAGCCGAAGCCAAGGTGATGCGGGCCATCAACAAAGACCGCACCACGGCCCTGGCCAATGACCCTGATATGCAGCGTATCGCCAAAGACAAGCTTGCCAACCCCAATCTGGACGCCGATCTGAAGGGCAACATTGGAGGATATAAGTTCTACCACGACGTAAAGCACGATGAAAAAACTTCTACCCTGACGCTCATCGCCCAATACGATTATAAGGACACTACCTTGGAAAAACTCATTGGCTATATCACCAAGAACAATGAGGATTCTAACTTGAATTTCAATCATTCCAGCAACTGGACCAAGGTAGGCGTAGCAGTCGAGACCCATAAAGGGAAGACCTACATCGCCATCATTCTGCAGGTAAAGAAGACCTAACCTGTCCCTTTTCCCCATAAACGCAGATCACCCGCCAGTTGGCGGGTGATTTTTTGCAGCTGTCCTACCGCCCGGAGGGCGGAAAAGCAGCTTCTTATTCGTATTTCGTAATGGTCACGCTGTTGATGGTGATGGGTTCGGTGGGGCGCTGAGTTTCGTCCACGCCGGTCTGGGCGATGGTGATATTGGACGACTACATCCAGTGGCGGAAAGAGCACCCGGGGGAAATCTAAGATCTCCAAGCGGGTTGTAAATTTTCTGTGCGGCGCTTGACTTCTCCGATAAATCGCGTATACTAGAGTCAGGAACATAAATACCACGTCCAACACCCCAAAAAGGAAAAACCCCCTCGGAGATCCTACCTCCAAGGGGGCTTTTCACTTAGTTGGGCTTACGCAACGGCGACGACCGCCGCCAGCGGCGGAAACAGGGAGGAGCTGTTGGGGCCGCGGCCAGCAGGATGCGAGGCCCGCACCAAGGGCCGAAGCAGACGCTGGGAGCCGCAACCCGGGTTCCTTATTATTTTTTTCCTAGCAAAAAGATACAGCAATCGACAGATATAGCAAAAGGGACGCTTCCGCGTCCCTTTTGTTTTTACTGATACGTTTCAATGCTCACGCTGTTGATGGTGATGGGTTCGGTGGGGCGCTGATTTTCGTCCACGCCGGTCTGGGCGATGGTGTCCACCACTTCCATCCCTTCGTACACCTGCCCGAAGACGGTGTCGGTGTAGTCGAGGTAGGGTGCGCCGCCAGCCGTCTGGTAGGCGTTCACCACGTCGGCCCGCCAGCCGGCGGCGTTCATCTGGTCGATGAGCTCCTGCGTCACCGAACTGCTGCCCGGCAGGGTCTCCATGACATAGAAGACGCTGGCGCAGTCGCCGGAGGCGTCCGCTGCCGCACAGAGTGCGCCGGAATAGTGGTGGAGCTTATCGGTGGTCTCGGCGGAGAAACGGTTCCCGTTCCAGATGGTGGTGCCTTTGCCGTCCGCGCCCTGCCCGGCCTCCACCACGAAGTCCTTCTCCACCCGGGTGACGGTCAGGCCGTTGTAAAAGCCCTGCTGGGCCAATGTCGTGAAATTCTGCACGGCCTGTGGGGCCTCGGTGGAAAAGAGCACTGCTTTGAACACGCCTGCCGAGGTATCGAACACCGCGATGGTGTCCCCCGCCGCCGGGTGGGTGAACTGCAGCTCTGCCGACTCCACAGCCGGGCGGCTGACCGTCTGCGCCGTGTCGGCCTTCCCGCCCTGGATGCTGGAGAGGATATTGTCCGCACTGCACCCGGCCAGAACTGCCGTCAGGGCCAGTGCCGCCATTATTTTTTTCAAGGCTCTCATGATCGGGCCTCCCTGTCCATATATTATAGCAAAGATGGCTTTTCAAAAGCTATCGCTATAGTATATCACATTCCGGCCCGGGAAGCGAGAGGGAAAAGCGTGAAAATTTGTTATTGGATTTCTATGCGAAAAACATCTTGACGAGCGGGCAAAAAAACGCTACACTATAGGCGTACCCGGAACCCACAGCTCAGAAGGAGCACAGCGGGCAGGGTGTGACAGTTATTCTATTTTTTTTTAGATATTTGACAGGAGAACGTGACTTATGGCAGAAGATATGAACAAGTCCGCCGCTGAGACCGAAGAGGAATATCAGCCTGACCTGATGACCCTCGAGGACGAGGACGGCAATGAGGTCACGTTTGAAGTGATCGACGCTCTGGACCATAAGGGCGTGCATTACCTGGCCGTTGTCGAATACGCCGAGAACGAGGAAGACCTGGACGAGGACGCCCAGCTGGTCATCCTGAGTGTCGGCGAGGACGACGAGGGCGAGTATCTCGACGTGGTCGAGGACGATGAGACCCTGCTGGAAGTCAGCAAGCTGTTCGAGAAGCGTCTGAGCGACCAGTTCGAGATCGAGTGATCTTTCAGCAAAGACTTCCTGCCCGGCGCGATTTGTTGCGGTTTATATGATCCTACTAATCATTCAACGGGAGCTTGGAGTTCGTCGGTGGATTGCAGACCTCCCCGTCATGGGTCGACCATGGAGGCTCGATGAGGAAGCGCGAAACCGGAGACAGAGCACCCACCTGTCCGCAAGGGTAGGTTTGATTGCCGCAGACGACCGGGCGGGATTCTTTATAGGTTTTCAAAAAGGCTCTCGTGCCGTATTTCCTGCCGGCATGAGAGCCTTTTTTCTTTTGTCTCTATTCCCCGGTCTCGTCCGTGAACAGGCCCGGGATGCCGCAGACAGCGGCCACACCCACCAGCGTGAACACGATGCGTGACCAGATGGACGCGCTGCCGCCCAGCAGCCAGCCGACGAAATCGAACTGGAACAGGCCCACAAGACCCCAGTTGATGCCGCCGACGATCATGAGGATGAGACAGATTTTATAAAAGGTCTGCACAAAAAGACCCTCCTTCCTTTGGGCAGTATGCCCGACGGGAAGGAGGGTTATGCGTTTTATAGGGTCAGCGCTGCTCGAAAGCCTCTCCCTTTGGGAGAGGTGGCAGCGCGTTAGCGCTGACGGAGAGGGCAAGCCCGGCACGAAAGAGCCGCTGCGCAGCGATGGGCAGGCTCTTTGTCAGCGCGAAACGAGCGCTGCACCTGTGCTTCCCCGCCAGCGGCCTTGCCCTCTCAGGCGCTTCGCGCCAGCTCTCCCAAAGGGAGAGCCCTTGGCAGGCCGGTCAAGTTTCCTCTGGACGAGCAAAGCTTATTTGTTTCGTGGACTGTAGTGCCCTGCTGTCTAGGCCAGCGGCAGCTTGATAAGGTGCGTTGTCCAGAAGCGGCTGCCCTCTGTAGCGAGGCCCGCTTTTTTGCGCCATATTGCACCTCGGGCGTCCAGTAGGAAGTGGCCCGACTTGCCAAAGCCTCTCCCTTTGGGAGCAACGGCGACGACCGCCGCCAGCGGCGGAAACAGGGAGGAGCTGTTGGGGCCGCGGCCAGCAGGATGCAAGCGACAGCGAAGCAGACGCTGGGAGCCGCAACCCGGGCAGTGGCAGCGCGTTAGCGCTGACGGAGAGGGCAAGCCCGGCACGAAAGAGCCTCTGCGCAGCGATGGGCAGGCTCTTTGTCAGCGCGAAACGAGCGCTGCACCTGTGCTTCCCCGCCAGCAGCCTTGCCCTCTCAGGCGCTCACGCGCCAGCTCTCCCAAAGGGAGAGCCTTTTACCTTCTTACTACGCAAGCCCCTCCCCTGACAGGCTGGGCCGTATAGACCTGCGGCCAGCGGGCGCGGAGGGCATCGGCGGCGGCTTTGGCTTCGGCTTCGGTGCGGAACACGCCGAAGACCGCCGCGCCGCTGCCGGTCATGAGGGCGGTGACGGCTCCGTTCTCCCGGAGGGCGGCCTTGATGGCCTCGTTGTCCTTGGCCCCGCTGCACTCCTCGAGGGCGTTTCCGGCAGCGGCACAGACAGCGTCCAGGTCGCCCGCCCGGATGGCGGCTTCCTGGGCGGCGCAGTCGGGGTGGACGCTGCTGCCGACTTTGTCGTAGGCCGCGAAAGCCTCCGGCGTCGAGATGCCGTAGCCGGGCATCACCATCGTGAACCAGCACTCGGGCAGGGGCGGCAGTGCCTTGATGAGGTCGCCGAGACCCTGCACCCGGCAGGTGCCGCCCATGAGGGCGAAGGGTACGTCTGCGCCGATGCTGACACCCAGAGCGCAGAGCTCGCTCATGGACAGGCGGGCGCCGTACAGCTCGTTCAGACCCACCAGAACAGCGGCAGCGTCGGCGCTGCCGCCAGCCATACCGGCCCGGACGGGGACGCTCTTATAGACGGTGATGTCTGCACCCGCCAGCAGGCCCGTATAGTGGAAGAAAGCCAGTGCCGCCTTGGTGGCGGTGTTGCCCGGGCCGGGCTTGACATTGCTGCCGGGCAGGGCCAGATCGAGGTAGGGGCTGCGGCGGATGACCACCCGCTCGTAGAGCGAGATGGCCTGCATGGTCATATCCAGCGCATGGTAGCCGCCGGGCAGGATGCCCACCACGTCCAGCGCCAGATTCAGCTTGGCCGGGGCCAGGACCGTCACACGATCGCGCATGGTTTTTTCCTCCTCACTTGCAGTTCTCGTTCAAAAACTCCCGGATGCGGCGGATGGCCTCCATCAGATGCTCCACGCTGTAGGCGTAGGATACGCGGGCGTAGCCCTCGCCGGACGCGCCGAAGGCGTTGCCCGGGATGATGGCGACATGCTTCTGCTCCAGAAGCTTTGTGCAGAACTCCTCGCTGCTCATGCCGCTGGACTTGATGCAGGGGAAAGCATAGAACGCGCCCCGCGGCTCAAAACAGCTCAGGCCCATATCGTTGAAGCTCTTCACCACGAGGCGGCGGCGCATATTGTACTCGTTGCGCATCCGCTCGATCTCGCCGTCGCAGTCCTTGAGGGCCGTGATGGCGGCATACTGGCTGGTGGTGGGGGCGCTCATGATAGCGCTCTGGTGGATCTTGGTCATGATCCTGATGATGGGCGCGGGGCCGCAGGCATAGCCCAGCCGCCAGCCCGTCATGGCGTAGGTCTTGGAGAATCCGTTGACCACCACCGTCCGCTCGGCCATGCCGGGCAGCGTGGCGATGGAAACGTGGTTCTGCAGGCCGTAGTTCAGCTCGGCGTAGATCTCATCCGACAGCACCATGATGTTGGTGCCGCGCAGGACTTCCGCGATGGCCTCGAGATCTTCCCGCTCCATCACCGCGCCGGTAGGGTTGTTGGGGAAGGGCATGATGAGGAGCTTGGTCTTCGGGGTGATAGCGGCTTTCAGAGCGTCGGCCCGGAGGCGGAACTCATCCTCCTGACGGCAGGCCACATGGACCGGCACACCGCCGGACAGGGTGGTGATGGGCTCGTAGCAGACGAAGCACGGCTCCGGGATGATGACCTCATCGCCGGGCTGCACCAGAGTGCGGATGCACATGTCGATGGCCTCGCTGCCGCCGACGGTGACGAGGACTTCCTTTGCCGGGTCGTATTTCAGGCCTATCCGGCGGTCGAGGTAGCGGGCGATCTCGGCCCGCAGCTCTTTCAAACCCGCGTTGGAAGTATAGCGGGTGCGGCCATGCTCGAGGCTTTCGATGCCCGCCTCGCGGACGGCCCAGGGGGTCTTGAAGTCGGGCTCGCCGACGCCGAGGCTGATGCACTCGGGCATCTCGGCGGCGAGGTCGAAGAATTTGCGGATGCCGGAGGGGCGCATGGCCGCAGCGGCAGGCGCGATCAGTTTATCGTAATCCATCACAGCACGGTGCACTCTCTTTCATCGATTTCTTCGTCCTGATACAGACGGCCCTCTTTTTTGTAGGTGCGGAGCACGAAATGGGTGGCCGTGGACAGCACGTCGTCCAGCGGCGACAGCCGCTTTGCCACAAAGAGGGCGATCTCCTGGAAGGTCTGGCCCTTGATGACCAGCTGCAGGTCGTAGCCGCCGCTCATCAGCAGCACGCTCTCCACCTCGTCGAAGGAGGCGATGGTGGCGGCAATTTCGTCAAAGCCGCGGCTCTTCTTGGGGCTGACGTTCAGCTCGATGACGGCTTCCACCCGGTTCACGCCGGCCTTCTCCCAGTCCACGAGGGTCTTGTAGCCCTTGATGATGCCCTGCGCCCGGGCCAGGTCTATCATAGCCGCCACCTCGGCGGGGGATTTATTCAGCATGGCCGCGATGTCCTCCACCGACATCCGGGCATTGTCTTCAAGGATCTTCAGAAGCTGTTCCATCGTTGTCTCTCCTTTGTTCAGCCTGTGGCGATATTTATAGATAAGTATAGCACACTGCCCGGCAGTTTGCATCTGGTTTTTGCAAGTTCTGCCGGTGATAGACATTCTTTTGCCCTTCTCCCCTTCTCTTTTTTCCAAAAAGAGTGTTCATTTTTCGTGAAATCTGCTATACTGGAGTTGCCCTCTCAGTCACGCCGCAGGCGTGACAGCTCCCCCAGAGGGGGAGCCATTGGCAAACCGGGCCACTCTGAGCTGACCGCTGGAAGCCCGACAAAACGCAAGAGGGCGGGCCCCGCTTACGGGGGCAGCAGCTTCTGAACAAGCAAATTTTGTCAAGCTGCCGCCAATCCAGACAGCAGGGCACTTCTGTTTCCGAAACGGCGCGCTTTGCTCGTTCAGCGTGAGCTTGCCCGACACGCCAGTGGCTCCCCCTCTGGGGGAGCTGGCGCGAAGCGCCTGAGAGGGCTACATTACAAAAAAGGGGTAGGAATTATGAAAGCATTCATTACCGTCATCGGCCACGACACCGTGGGCGTCGTCGCCCGCGTCTCGGGCCTTTGCTGTGAGCTGAACATCAACATCGAGGACGTCACCCAGAGCATCCTGCAGGGCATGTTCGCCATGATCATGCTGGTGGACATCTCCAAGTGCAGCGTCTCCCACGAGGAGCTGCACCAGAAGATGGACGCTCTGGCCGCTGAGATGGGGATGCAGATCAACCTCACCCGCCAGGAAGTTTTCGACGCGATGCACACGATTTAACCTCTCCGTCAGCGCTTACGCGCTGCCACCTCCCCTACCGAGGGGAGGCTTTGGCATTTCGTGAAGCCTCGCCTCTTCGCCAGAGGCTCCCCTACTAGGGGAGCTGTCTGCGAAGCAGACTGAGAGGTTGTACGAAGGAGAGCCTCAGAAGAGAAAGGCAAACTACTATGAGCATGATGAACACCGGCGACATCCTCGAGACCATCGAGATGTTCACGCAGGACAATCTGGACGTGCGCACCGTCACCATGGGCATCAGTCTGCTGGACTGCATCGACCCGGACCCCAGGAAAGCCTGCAAAAAAATCTATCACAAGATCACCACCCGCGCCGCCCGGCTCGTTCCGGCTGTGGAGCACATCAGCGCCGAGTACGGCATCCCCATCATCAACAAGCGCATCAGCGTCACCCCCATCGCCATGCTGCTGGGTGCCTGCCCGGACGCCGACCCGGTGGACTTTGCCAAGACCCTGGACGCCGCCGGCAAGAAGGTGGGCGTCAACTTCGTGGGCGGCTACACTGCCCTCGTCCACAAGGGCTTCTCGGCGGGCGACCTGCGCCTCATCGAGTCCATCCCCCGCGCACTGGCCGAGACGGACATCGTCTGCAGCTCGGTGAACATCGGTGCCACCAAGGCGGGCCTGAACATGGACGCCATCAAGCTGATGGGCGAGGCCGTCAAGAAGGCCAGCGAGCTCACCGCCGACCGTCAGTGCATCGGCGCAGCAAAGCTGGTGGTCTTCTGCAACGCGCCCGAGGACAATCCCTTTATGGCGGGTGCCTTCCACGGCCCCGGTGAGCCCGACTGCGAGATCCACGTCGGCGTCTCCGGCCCCGGCGCGGTCCGCGCCGCGCTGGCCCGGCTGCCCAAGGATGCCCCCATCGACCAGGTAGCCGAGCTGGTGAAGCGCACCGCCTTCAAGATCACCCGCGTGGGCCAGCTGGTGGCAAACCTCGCCTCCAAAGAGCTGGGTGTACCCGCCGGCATCATCGACCTGTCGCTGGCCCCCACCCCCGCCGTGGGCGACAGCGTGGCCAATATCCTCGAGGAGATGGGCCTTGAGACCTGTGGCTGCTGCGGCACCACCGCCTGCCTTGCCCTGCTCAACGACGCCGTCAAGAAGGGCGGCGTCATGGCCTCCAACCACGTCGGCGGCCTGTCGGGCGCTTTCATCCCCGTCAGCGAGGACGACGGCATGATCCACGCCGCCGAGTGCGGCTGCCTCACCATTGAAAAGCTGGAGGCCATGACGGCTGTCTGCTCTGTGGGCATCGACATGGTCATCATCCCCGGCGACACCACCCCTGCCGTCATCAGCGCCCTCATCGCCGACGAAGCCGCCATCGGCATGGTCAACAGCAAGACCACCGCCGTCCGCGTCATCCCGGCCATCGGCCGCAAGGCGGGCGAAGTGCTGGACTTCGGCGGCCTGCTGGGCTACGGCCCCATCATGCCGGTCAACCAGCGTGACCCCTCCGTCTTCATCAACCGCGGCGGCAGACTCCCCGCCCCGATGCAGTCGCTGAAGAACTGAGCGCTCTTTATAAACTTTCTGCGCACCGCTTGACTTTTGCGTAGAATAGCATATAATAAAAGTACAAAAGCAAACTTTGCATAACATTTCACCAAAGCAGAAGAAAACCCCCTCACGGAGCTGCAACTCCGAAAGGGGGTCTTCTTTTTAGTGCTGTTTCGTAATTAGTGCTGTTTCGTAAAAACCTCTCAGTCTGCTTCGCAGACAGCTCCCCTAGTAGGGGAGCCACTGGCGAGCCGGGCAGGCCCACGCTGGACGCTGAAGGTTTTTTGATTTCGGAAACAGTAGTGCCTTGCTGTCGAGGCTAGCAGCAGCTTACCAAGGAACATTGTCCCGAAGCCGCTGTCCTCTGTAGCAGGGCACTCTATTTTGCGTTCCATTGGGCTTTAGGCGTCCAGCTCAGAGTGACCCGGCATGCCAAAGCCTCCCCTAATAGGGGAGGTGGCACGGCGAAGCCGTGACGGAGAGGTTGTTGCGTGCGAGCACTCTGCCCAAAGGCTCATTTCCTCTGTATAAAGCGCTTTCAACAGGCCCATCCTCTGGATAAACTTTCCATGAGGGGGTCTGTTTTTTATGTTATCCCGCCGCGAAATGGGGGCGCTGTGCGCCTCGCTGCTGTTCTGTCTTCTGCTGTCGCTGGGGGCAGGCTGGGCGCAGAGCCAGCTCACCACCGCCGACCAGCTTTCCGCCGACACCCTGCGGCTCCACATCCGGGCCGACACCGACTCCGTGCGCGACCAGAGCGCGAAGCTGGCTGTCCGGGACGCCGTGCTGGCCCTCACCGACGAAGCCTGCCCGGCGAACAGCCGGGCCGATGCCCGGGCGTGGGCGGCGGAAAACCTCGTCCGCTTCGAGCTGACGGCCCACCAGACACTGGCCGCTCTCGGCATCCGTACACCGGTGAAAGCCTGCCTCGTGAATATGTACTTTCCCACCCGGCGCTATGACGGCGGGGCTCTGCCCGCCGGGCGGTACGACGCGGTGCGGCTGGACATCGGGACGCGGCGGGCAGGCCGGAACTGGTGGTGTGTGCTCTACCCGGGGCTCTGCCGGTCAGCCTGCGGCGGGTACGACACGCCTGCCGAAAATGACCTTGTCTGCGGGGAATATATCGTCCGGTTCCGGTTCGTGGAGTGGTGGGACGGCCTCACCGCGCCCCGGGAGGACGTGGTGCTGGCCGGGTGAACAGGCCATCGGCACGCCGCATAGGATGAGCGCGGAAGGAGTGTGACAACACTATGGCAATCCCTGCTTACTACTCGCTCATCCGGCGCGGCAGCTCCGGCCCGGACGTGGCCCTCGTGCAGACCTGGCTCAACGGCATCCGGGACAGCTGCACCTGGCACGCCGCCCTCACCGTGGACGGAACGTTCGGCGCAAACGCCGAGAAGGCTGTCCGGGAGTTCCAGCTCCGGTACGGCCTCAAAGAGGACGGCAAAGTGGGCGCGAACACCTGGAACGTGCTCTACGCCCGCTACACGGCCAAACACGGCCTCACCGTCCCCTACCCCGGCATCGTGCTGCGGAGCGGCAGCGCGGGCGGCTGTGTCCGGCTGGTGCAGCAGAAGCTCAACACCGATGGCGAGCGGCTCACCACCGACGGCAAGTTCGGTGCCAGCACCGTCGCCGCCGTCAAGCGCTACCAGACCCGCCACAGCCTGACCTCCGACGGCTCCGTGGGCAAGGACACCTGGGAAAAGATGTTCCCGGCCGCGTGACGTGAAGACGGAAGAGCCTCCCGAAAGGGGAGGCTCTTTTCGATTTGATGTATCTTTTTGTCAGAATTTATGATATACTTGCTTTGCGGTTCACCCCGTAATCCACGGGAGAGGGGGTGAAGCAATGGAGTATATATTCACATTCTTGGTGTCTGTCGCAGCAGATGTAACGTCGCGGTTCATCTGCAAATGGCTTGACAGATACGATGAGAACCGCAAAGCCTAATTAAAAGGAAAGCCCCCTGGGAGTTCGCGGCTCCTTGGGGGCTTTTCCATTGGGGTGAAACCAATGGAGTATTCACATTCCTGAGTTTATTATATGCCATCCCGCGCAAAAGTCAAGCGGTGCGCGGAAAGTTTACAAAGACACTTTCCCTCTGTGGCAGGGTACTACTGTTTCCGAAATCAAAAAACTTTCAGCGTCCAGCGTGGGCCTGCCCGGCTCGCCAGAGGTGCTTCACACCCGGGTTGCGGCTCCCAGCGTCTGCTTCGGCCCTTGGTGCGGGCCTCGCATCCTGCTGGCCGCGGCCCCAACAGC
>ERZ810647.49-NODE-49-length-20681-cov-8.39518_pt1 | contig 20681 bp, 18 predicted proteins | sample MGYA00520191_ERZ810647 | MGnify/ENA primary metagenome ERZ810647 (study PRJEB31588, sample SAMN03399870) | human gut metagenome | study: EMG produced TPA metagenomics assembly of the PRJNA231909 data set (A prospective, longitudinal analysis of the... | reverse complement strand
CCCGCAAAGTGAACGGTTTCGCCAGAGGCTCCCCTACTAGGGGAGCTGTCGAACGGAGTGAGACTGAGAGGTTGTACTAAGACAGAGCCTTTCCTCTGTAGGAAAGTCCGGCTCGTGGCCTCGCTTCCTGTATCTTTTTGGCGAATTATATGATATAATAGTCCTGCGGCTCGTCCCGCCCAATCTACCAAGGATGGGAGAAGGGGGGTGTCGCCTTATGGCGTATATTTTTTCTTTTGTTCTGTCCGTCGCAGCGAATGTAGCGTCCTACTACATCTGCAAGTGGCTTGACGGATGGCTGAAGGGCCGTAAGCACTAAAAAGGACCCCCTTTCGGAGATTGCAGCTCCGGGAGGGGGTCTTTCCTTTGGGTGCGCCGATGGCGTATTTGCTTTTTCTTTTGCTACTTTTATTATATGCGATTCTCTGCAAAAGTCAAGCGTTGCACAGAAAGTTTACAGTCACTCTTCTCTTTGTATTTATTGTATCTTTTTGGCGAAGTTTATGCTATACTTGTTTTGCGGTTCATCCCCGCTATCTTACGGGAGAGGGGGTGAAAGGTTTGAATCATTTACTCACAATTTTGGAGTCTGTCGTAGCAAATGTAATTTCTCATTACATCTGCAAGTGGCTTGGCAAACTCGACAAGAACCGTAAGCCCGACTAAAGGAAAGCCCCCGGGGAGTTGCCGCTCCTTGGGGGCTTTTCTTTCCGTGGGTGAAAAAGTTTGGAACATACTCACAATTCCATCTTTAGTATATGCCATTCCCCGCAAAAGTCAAGCTTTGCACAGAAAGTTTACAGAAGCCGCCGTGCAGCGGCTTTCCATTTCTTTCAGTCCTGCGTTTCTTTTCGGATGCCGAACAGCCTCCGGAGCAAGCCTCTCAGGCACTTGGGGCTTTTGAGAACGACCACCTGCATAGAGCCGACCACCTTTCGTCGCTTGATACGCCATTATAGGCGGTCTGCGCCCGGAATGTTCCGGTTCAGCTCAGGATCGGCCCGTCCGGCACCGTCTCCACCACCACCAGCGCGCCCTTTTGGGTGGAGATGGTGATGCAGTCGGAGCCAGCGGCATACTCGTTGCTGACGCCGAGGGGGTAGCCTGCGGTGAGGACGGCGTCGGTCAGCTCGTAGAAGGAGCCCCGCTCCGAGACCCCCTCTGCCCTGCCCTCCATCGGGAAGACCGAGAGGTAGAAATACTCATTCCTAGGGTAGCGGCGGGTCTCGCCGGGCATCACGAAGGTGATGCGGCTGCGCTCGTCCAGAAGCGTGGCCCGGACGCCCCGCTGTTCGAGGCCGAGGCCGGTGCAGAGGTTGGCCAGCGTATGCTCGAGGCGTCTGCCGCCCAGTACACCCAGCAGCAGCGCCTCGTCGAAGCCCTTCTCGGAGGCCAGCTTTGCCGCGTACTCGGTGTCGGTGTCGTCCTTGACGTGGGGCAGGATGATGGTGTCGTCGCCCTCCTGCGCCGGGCAGGGCGCGGTGTCGAAGTCGCCCACGATGATGTCGGGACGGCAGTGGAGCGGCCCGCAGTTGCGGTAGCCCGCGTCGCAGGCAATGATGGTATCGCCGGGCCGCAGGGCCGACGCCAGCGAGGCGCTGACCGGGCAGGCGGAAATGATAACACAGCGGGACATGGGATTCCTTCTTTCTTGGGCATTTTTTAGAGCGCTGGCCCGGAAGGCGCCCTCTCAGTCACCTTCGGTGACAGCTCCCCCAGAGGGGGAGCCACTGGCGTGTCGGGCAGCTTTCGCCTGGACGAGCAAAGCGCGATGTCCCGGAAACAGTAGTGCTCCGCTGTCTAGGCTCACGGCAGCTTGACAAGGTGCGTTGTCCAGAAGCCGCTGCCCTCTGTAGCAGCGCCCGCCCTTTTACGCCATATCGGGCCTCAGGCGTCCAGTAGGAAGTGGCCCGGCCTGCCAATGGCTCCCCCTTTGGGGGAGCTGGCGAGCGAAAGCGAGACTGAGAGGGCTGCCTTTCCTCACATCCCCTTCGGCCTCTGCCACTCCTTCACATCCTTGACCTCATCGTACATGGCGCAGTAGCTGTCGTAGCGGGTCTGGGAGAGCTTGCCTTCTGCGAGGGCGGCGCGGACGGCGCAGCCCTTCTCGGAGCGGTGGGAGCAGCCGGTGAACCGGCACGCGCCGAGGTAAGGCCCGAACTCCGGGAAGGCGTGTTCCAGAGCCTCCTTCGGGATGAAGCCCGCCCGGCTGGCCTCGAGGCTGGCGAAGCCCGGGGTGTCGGCGATGCGGCCCCCGAAGGCTTCAAAGATGGTCACCTCCCGGGTGGTGTGACGGCCACGGCCCAGCTTCTGGCTGATGGCGGCGGTCTGACGCTCCACGTCGGGCAGGAGGGCGTTCAGCAGGGTGGATTTGCCCACGCCGGAGTTGCCGCAGAAGGCGCAGAGACGGCCATTGATCCAGTGCCTGATGTCGTCCAGACCCTCGCCGGTGGCGTAGTCGATGCGGATGAAGGGCAGGGTCGATTTTTCGTAGGCGCTGCGCAGAAACTCCGCCTCGGCCAGGTCGCCTTTGGTGCAGACGATGACGGGCTGGACGCCCTTGTCCACCGCGATGGCCGAAAGCTTATCCAGCACAAGGGTGCTGGGGGTGGGCTGGGTGGTGCTTGCCACGAGGAACAGCACGTCGAGGTTCGCCATGGGCGGGCGGACGAAGACGTTCCGCCGGGGCGCGATGTCCGCGATGACCGCCCCGCCCTTCTCGGTCTCCAGCGTCACCACGTCGCCCGCCACGGGGGTGATCTTCTGCTTGCGGAAGATGCCCCGGGGCTTGCACTCCACGATGCCTTCCGACGTCTTGACGTAATAAAATCCGCCGATGCCTTTTGTGATATAACCTGTCATACCTTCTCCTTCAGCCCAGCCAGGACGTCCACCAGTCGCTGAGACCGCCGCCGCCGGTGGAAGAAGACGAGCTGGCGCCGGTGCTCTCGCTGGAAGAGCTGCTGCCCCCGAAGAGGCCGCCCAGCCAGCCGCCGGAGCCGTCGCTGCTTCCGGTGCTCTCGCTGGGTGCTTCGGGCTCCGGTGCAGGCTCGGGGCCTGCGCTGACCACGACGCTGACCCGGGTGTTCAGCTTGGCCGATGCGCCCTCGCCGGGGTTCTGGCTGATGATGCTGCCCACGGGCTGGTCGCTGTACTGCTCGGTCTGGCTGCCCAGACCCAGCTTCCGCTGCACCAGCAGGGTGCGGGCGTCCTCCACGCTCATGCCGATGAGGCTGGGGACCTTGGTGGTGGTGGCCACCTGCGGGCGGCTGACGTAGATCACCACCGTGGTGCCTGCGGCCACCTGACTGCCTGCGGCGGGGTCGGTGCGGATGATGGAGCCTGCGGCCACCGACTCATCCACGGCCTGGGTGACCAGCACCGACACGCCCAGGTCCTTCAGCTGCTGTTCGCCGTCGGCCTGCACATAGTTGGTCAGGTCGGGGACGGTGACGTAGTGGATGCCGAGGCTGACGGTGAGGGTCACGCTCTGGCCCTCGCGGACGGTGCGGCCCGCCACCGGCGACTGCTTGTAGACATAGCCTGCGGCGTAGTCGTTGCTGTACTCCTCTTCCCAGTTGACGACCACCTGACCGGAGGCCACCTGCTCAGAGGCCTTCACCTCGTCCTGGGTCATGCCGCTGAAATCGCCCAGCACGATGTCGGCGCGGTCGGTCATGATGTTGCTGGAATCGTTCAGGATGGTCCAGCACAGGGCCGCACAGGCCAGCGCAAAGGCCGTCGTGATGCCCAGCAGCACCGGCATAAAGCCGCTGCGCTTCTTCTTTTTCGCCTTGGGGCGGGCGGGATTCGCCGCCGGTCTCTCCGGGGGTCTGCGGATGCTGCGTTTCTGCGGCATGGGTTCATTCACCACCTTTTCAGGTTCTTCCTTTACATATTGATACTGGAACGTGACGGAGGGGTCCTGCACATAGGCGTCCAGCGCTTCCAGCATCTCTGCGGCGCCGGAATACCGGTTGACCGGCAGCTTCGCCATGGCGCGCTCCGTGATCTGCACGAGGCCCGTCGGCACCTCCGGGGCAAGCTCGGCCAGCGGCTTCGGGGTGTCCCGTATCTGCTTGCGGGCCACCTCCACCATGTCGTCGGCGTCGAAGGGCAGCCTGCCCGAGAGCATCTCGTACATCATGACGCCCACGGAGTAGATGTCGCTCTTGGGGTCGGTCTCCTCCCCCTTCGCCTGTTCGGGGCTGATGTAGTGGACGCTGCCCATGGCCTTTTTGCCGTTCTGGATCTGGTTCTCGGCCCGGGAGATGCGGGCGATGCCAAAGTCCATCATCCGCAGCTGGCCGTTGTCCAGCAGCATGATGTTCTGGGGCTTGATGTCCCGGTGGACCACGCCGTTGCGGTGGGCGTGGTCGAGGGCGCGGAGGATCTGGGCGATGAAGTGGACGGTCTCCCGGCTGGTTATTTTGCCGCCCCGCTCGTTGAGGTACTCCCGGAGGGTCATCCCCTCCACGCACTCCATCACGATATACTGTAAGCTTTCGCCGACAGAGACGTCGTAGACCTTGACGATGTTGGGGTGGTTGAGCAGGGAGATGGCCTTGGACTCGTTCTTGAAGCGGCGGACGAGGTCGGCGTCGTGCATCAGCTCCTGACGCAGCACCTTGACGGCCACCACCGTGCCTTCCGGCACAGGCCCGCCGGGGGCAGAGACCACGGCCTTGTAGACGTTGGCCATGCCGCCTGTGCCGATGAGCTCCCGAATGGTGTAGAGCCCGTCCAGCGTCTTGCCGATGAGATTATCCATGCTTCACCTCCAGCGGCTCCACGCCCAGCAGCAGCGCGGTGATGTTGTCGGGGCCGCCGCCCGCGTTGGCGGCGTCCACCAGCCGGTCGGGGATATCGTAGAACCCGCCCTTGGTGAAGATCTCCTCGATCTTTTCCTTGGGCAGGACGTTGGTAAGGCCGTCGGTGCAGAGCAGGAGCATATCGCCCCTCTGCACCGGCACGCTGGTGAACTCGGGGTCGAGGCGGTAGTCCACGCCCAGCGCCCGGGTGATGATGTTCTTCTGGGGGTGATGCTCAGCCTCCTCGGCGGTGATGGTGCCGCAGTCCACCAGCTCCTGCACGTAGGAGTGGTCGTGGGTGAGCTGGGTGAGCCTGCCGTCCCGGACGAGGTAGGCCCGGGAGTCGCCTGCGTGGCAGATAAAGGCGTTGCCGCCCCGCACGAGGGCGCAGACCGCCGTGGTGCCCATGCCCGCCAGCTCCTCCTCCCGGGAGGCTTTCTGGAAGACGAAGCGGTTGGCGTTGATGAGCGCCCGCTTCAAAAACCTTTCCTCGTCGCCGGGCAGGCACTGGGCGTACTGCTCGTGGAAGATGTGCTCGATGACGTCGCAGGCGCTCACGGAAGCCTCACGGCCTCCCCGCGCACCGCCCATGCCGTCGCACACGAGGCCCCAGGCCGCGTCGCTGTTCAGCTCCCCTGCCCGGTAGTCGTCCTGATTCTCGGGGCGGACGCTGCCGACGTCTGTTTTTCCTGCAAGTTTCATAGGATTCTCCTTCTCAAGCTTTGCCGTTCATCTCGTCCCGGCGGAGCTGGCCGCAGGCGGCGCTGATCTCGCTGCCCAGACGGCGGCGGACGGTGGCGTTGACGCCGAGGCTTTCCAGCTTCTGCTGGAAGCGCCGGACGTTGGCGGCGTCGGTGGCCGAATAAGGGCTGCCGTCCACCGGGTTGATGGGGATGAGGTTGACGTGAGCGCCCATCCCCCGGATGAGGTCGGCCAGCTGTTTGGCGCAGGCGTCGGAGTCGTTGACCCCCCGCACCATGGAGTACTCGAAGCTCACTCTCCGGCCCGTCGTCTCCTGATACCGGCGCACGGCCTGCATCAGCACCTCCACGGGGTAGGCGTCGTTCACCGGCATCATGCCGCTGCGGATGTCGTTGTTGGGGGCGTGGAGAGAGACGGAGAGGGTGAGCTGGAGCTTCTTCTCGGCCAGCTGGTCGATCTTCGGCACGAGGCCGCAGGTGGAGAGGCTGATGTTCCGCATCCCGATGTTCACCCCCTCGGGGGACGAGATGTTCTCGAGAAAGCGCATGACCTCGTCGAAGTTATCCAGCGGCTCCCCGATGCCCATCAGCACGATGTGGGAGATGCGCTCCCCGATGTCCTTCTGGGCGGTGTAAATTTCGGAGCATATCTCCCCCGCCTCGAGGTTGCGCACCCGTCCCGCCTGGGTCGAGGCGCAGAAGCGGCAGCCCATCCGGCAGCCCACCTGGGTGGACACGCAGACCGTGTTGCCGTAGTGGTAGCGCATGACGACGGTCTCGATGCAGTTGCCGTCGGCCATCCGCAGCAGGTACTTCACAGTGCCGTCCTTGGCCTCCTGCCGCCGCTCGATGATGGGCGCGGCGATGTAAAATGCCTCCTCGAGCCTTGCCAGCAGGGCTTTGGGCTGGTCGGTCATGGCCGAAAAGTCGGTCACGAGCTTCTGGTGGACCCAGTGGAAGAGTTGCTTTGCCCGGAAGCCGGGCTGGCCCATCGCTTTCAGCTCCGCTGTCAGCTGTTCCAGCGTCAGGGAGGATATACAGCGTTTCATCTCCATGAAAATCTCCTTTTGTCAGGAATCACGTTTCTGCATCGCGCAGAGGAAAAAGCCGTCCATGCCGGTGCGGGTGGGGACGGAAAGCGCACCCCATTCCCCCACCGTCATCCCGGCCGGGAAGCGGACGTCCGGCGTCACCACCCGGAGCTCCGGGTGTCGGCCCACGAAGGCCCGCACCTGCTCTTCGTTCTCGGCAGGGTCGATGGTGCAGGTGGAGTAGACCAGACGCCCGCCCTCCTTCAGGTGGGCGGCGGCTGTATCCAGAATGGCCGACTGGGTGGCCAATAATTCATCGTGACGCGCTTTTTCGAGGGTCTTGTACCGGATGTCCGGCTTCTTGGCGAGGATGCCGAGGCCGCTGCAGGGGGCGTCTACCAGGATGGCATCCGCCATGGGCAGGTGGTTGTCCGGCTTTGTGCCGTCGGAGACCCGGGGCTCCACGTTCCGGAAGCCCATCCGCTCCACGGCCTTGCGGATCAGCTGGACGCGGTTCTCGCTGACGTCGCAGCTCACCAGCCGCCCCTCGTCCCCCATCTCCTCGATGAGGAGCAGGCTCTTGCCGCCGGGGGCGGCGCAGAGGTCGAGGACGGTATCGCCGGGCTTTGCCTCCACGCAGAGGGCGGCAAGCTGGCTGGCCTGCCCCTCCACGTGGAAATATCCCTCCCGGAAAAGCCCGCTCTCCGCCGGACTCCCCTCGAAGCGGGCCAAGACGCTGCCCGGCACAAGGCCCGGGGCGGCGGTCTTCGCGCCCGAGGCCAGCAGCCTTTCGCAGAGGGCTTCCGGCGTCCCCTTCAGGGGGTTGGCCCGGAGGCTGGTCAGGCCGCCGTCGGCGGTGTGGGTCAGGATGTCCAGCGCCTCGTCGGGGTAGTGTTCGTGGAGGAACACTGCCACGTCCCGGCCCGCCGAGCCCAGCACCATCAGCCGCTCCACCTCGTCGGCGAAGACGGCAGAGCCGAGGTCATAGCCGATGGCCCGGCGCAGCACGGCGTTCACGAGGCCGGAGGCGCTGGCTTTTTTGAAGGTGCGGGTCAGCTTGACGGCCTCATTGACCGCCGCCGAGGCAGGCACCTGCATATAGCGGGCTTGCGCCAGCGCGGCGCGGAGAATTTCCCGCACCTGCGGGTCGAGCCTGGCAAGCCCTTTGGGCAAAAACTGGCTCAGGATATAGTCCAGCGTCCCCTGATGCTCCAGCACGGTGTAAAATATCGCGCTGGCAAATGCTTTCTCGCGGCCCTCCAGCTTCTGGCGGCGCAGCTCTGCGTCGAGGATGAGGTTGGAAAAGCCGTCCTGCTCCTGCCGCACCAGCGCCGCCACCGCCGCCCCGCGGGGGTTCGGGCCGCTCACAGGCTGTCCCCCGCCCTGAGGCGGAGACCGGCGGCGAAGGAGGTGCCGTCCATGGGCTTCTTGCCCTCCGGCACGACGTGCAAAAGCTGGACAGCTCCCTCACCGCAGGCCACGGTCAGGGGCCTGGTGGCGAGGACCGTGCCGGCGGCTTCGCCGTGGCTTTCCGCCACGCGGCACTCCATCACCTTGACCTTCCTGCCGCCCGCCGTCACGAACCATGCCCCGGGCCACGGGTTCATGCCCCGCACCCAGTTGTGGATGTGGTCGGCGCTGTCGGTCAGATGGAACTGGGCCATCTCCTTGCTCAGCATGGGGGCGGTGGAGGCGTTCTCGTGGGCCTGAGGCTCTGCCCTGAGCGTCCCGGCTGCGATGGCAGGCAGGGTCTCACAGAGCACCCGTGCGCCCACGGCAGTGACCCGGTCGAACAGCTGGCCGCTGGTCTCCTCGGGGTCGATGGCGATCTTCTCGCAGGCCAGCACGTCGCCGGTGTCGAGGCCCTCGTCCATCTGCATGATGGAGACGCCCGTCTCGGCGTCGCCGTTCAGCACCGCCCACTGCACGGGGGCGCTGCCCCGGTATTTCGGCAGCAGGGAGACGTGGAGGTTGATGCAGCCGTATTTCGGCGCTTCCAGCACCGATCTGGGCAGGATGCAGCCGTAGGCCACCACCACGATGAGCTCAGGAGCCAGCGCGCGGATGTTCTCGTCCTCGCCGCCGTCCCGCAGGGTGCGGGGCTGAAAGACGGGGGTGCCGTGGGCCAGCGCCACCTCCTTCACCGGGGGTGCGGTGAGCACCTGCTTGCGGCCCACGGGCTTGTCGCGCCGGGTGTAGACCCCGCAGATGTCGTGGCCCGCCTCATACAGGGCTTTCAGGCAGTCCGCCGCAATATCCGGCGTCCCCATGAACAGAATCCGCATCAGTCGTTCTCCTTCTTCTTGGCGGCAGCGGCGCGGCCCTCCTCGGTGTCCTCATAGAAGAACTCGCTGGACTCCATGATGGTGATGCCGTCCAGATGGTCGTTCTCGTGCTGGATGCAGCGGGCCAGCAGGCCCTCGGCTTCCAGCTCGAACCACTCGCCGTTCCGGTCCTGTGCGCGGACCTTGACGGCCACGGGGCGGGTCACGGCGCCGTTGTGGCCCGGGAAGGACAGGCAGCCCTCGTAGGCGGTCTCCTCGTCCTCAGACACGGCGAGGATCTCCGGGTTGACGAAGTCGATGAACTTGTACTCGTAGTTTTCGGGAATTTCTTCGGGGGCGTCGGTGGTGTCCCACACCACGAAGACGCGGCGCAGCATCCCCACCTGGGGGCCTGCGAGGCCCACGCCGTCGGCGGCGATCATCGTCTCGCGCATATCGTCCAGCAGGGTGGCCAGACGGTCGTCGAAGCTGGTCACGGGGCGGCAGACCTTGTTCAGGATGGGGTCGCCCTCTTTTACAATGTTGCGGATAGCCATGAAGTATACCTCCAAATAAATCGTTAATTTTTGTTGTAGCCGTGGGTACGGGTGCAAAGGGTCTCCTTCCACCACGATTCCCGCTTCAGGATATATCCATCATCCATTCTTGCGTTGTAATTCTCAAGGATGGAATACTGAAAATTTTCTTTTACATAATCGAGTCCCTGCTGCTTTACCAGCTCCCGCAGCTCGACGTTCCCGCCGTGGCCGTCGGCGGCGTAGCTCGACCACCGCTGCAGCAGCATCCCGGTCTGGGACGTGGCCGACCCCACATACATCTTTCCGGTCTTGGTGTCGGTGATGAGGTAGACGGCCTTCTGGTTTCGCAGGGCATCGACCCAACCGGGCAGCTGGCGGTCTACGATATTTTTCAGCCTCGGGTAGCTCAGCCGGACATTCTCGTAGCCGGGGAACTCGTCGCCGGTATACTGTTCGCTCAATATCTCGACGACTTCCAGCTCGTCCATGACCGCTTCATACTTCCGGCTCATCCTCCGGCCGTCGTTGTGATACTCCACCACCACCCGGCCGAAGTACTGCTCGTACTCTTTCCTCTCGTCGGCGTCATACCCCACGCCTTCGGTCACGTCTCGCAGACCGGTGATTTTTTTGATGGTAGTCAACAACCACTTATCCCGCCTGAATCTGAGCAGACAGACAGCCGTCTGCCCCACGCTGAAATCATGGCGGTCTTTATAGCCCAGCAGCCAATACACGTTCACCCAGTCAGGATTCGTCTTGTAGAGTTCCAGCGGGTCATCGGAGCCGTCACAAATATTGAACTTCACCCGGACATTCGGCATCTCTGCGGCATCAAAATGCAGCAGGTCGTTGAGCATGATCTTTGCCATTTTCGATTCCTCCCTCAAATATCACCGTCAGAATGCATATCCACCACCACGGTGGCCTTGGCGGGCAGCTTTTCCTGCTCGTAGAGGCCGAGGGTCTGGCGGACAAGGTCGCGGAAGCGTTTGTCGGCGCGGCACTTGATGGTGAGCTTGTAGCGGTAGTTCTCGTTGATCTTTTCGATGTTGCCGGGGGTGGGGCCAAGCACCCGGAGAGGCAGGTCCGGCTGCTGCGCGGCCTGACGGCCCAAGAGGGCCGAGAACCGGGCGGCGGCCCGGGCCACCTCGATCTCCTTCGGGCCGGAGAAGCCCACGACGCAGAGCCCGCAGAAGGGCGGGTAGAGGCCCAGCCTGCGGTAGGCGATCTCCTGCTCGAAGAAGGCGTCGTAGTCCTGCGCGGCGGCGAGGTTGAGGACGGGGTTGTCGGGGTCGGTGGTCTGGATGATGGCGAAGCCCGGGTCCTTCGCCCGGCCGGAGCGCCCCACCACCTGAGTGATGAGGCTGAACACCGTCTCGTAGGCCCGAAACCCCTGCGCAAAGAGCAGCGAGTCGATGCCGAGGACGCCCACGAGGGTCACGTCCTCGAAATCGAGGCCCTTGGCCACCATCTGGGTCCCCACCATGATGTCGTACTCATGCCGGGCGAACCTCGCCAGCAGCTTTTCGTGGGCGTCCTTGGCGGCGGTGGAGTCCTGGTCCATCCGCAGCACTCTTGCCTCCGGGAAAAGCTCAGCCAGCTCCTCCTCGGCCTTCTGGGTGCCGAAGCCCCGGTAGAGCAGCTTGCCGCCGCAGGCGGGGCAGGTCTTGGGGGGCGGGTCGAGCTGGGTGCCGCAGTAGTGGCAGAGCAGCTTATGGCCCGCCTTGTGGTAGACCATGGGGACGCTGCACTTGGGGCATTTCAGCACCTCGCGGCAGTCGTCGCACTGGGCCATGGTCTGGTAGCCGCGGCGGTTGAGCAGCAGGATGGTCTGCTTGCCCGCGTCGAGGTTGCGCCGGATGGCGTCCTCCATGGCAAGGCTGATCTCCCTCGGGTTGCCCGAGGCCAGCTCTGCCCGCATATCCACGATCTGGACGCTGGGCAGCGGGTTGCCGCCGTAGCGCTGGGTGAGCCGGACGAGCTGGGTGCGGCCATTCTGGGCTGCGTAAAAGCTCTCGGTGCTGGGGGTAGCGCTGGCCAGAAGGAGCAGGGAGCCGTTCTCCGCCGCCCGCTGCCGGGCCACCTCCTGGGCGGCGTACCGGGGCGCGGACTCGGAGCGGTAGGTGTGCTCCTGCTCCTCGTCGATGATGACGAGGCCGATGTTTTCCAGCGGGGCAAAGACGGCGCTCCGGGTCCCCACCACGATGTCGGCGCCGCCGTCCTGTATCATCTGCCATTGGAGCAGACGCTCGGTGTGGTTGAGGGCCGAGTGCTGGACGGCCACCCGCCGCCCGAACCGGCTCTTGAGGCGGAGGATCATCTGAGGCGTCAGGCTGATCTCCGGCACCAGCACGAGGGCGCGGCGGCCCAGCGCCAGACACCGCTCGATGAGCTTTAAGAACACCAGCGTCTTGCCGCTGCCGGTGACGCCGTAGAGCAGCGCCGAGTGGGGGGCGGTGTCTTCGAGGCCGGGCAGCAGGGCGTCATAGGCCGCCTGCTGCTGGGCCGTCAGGGTGATGGGCTCGTTTTTCAGCGGGATAGACGAATACAGGTCGATGGATTTGTTCACCTTGCTGCATTCGACGACGCCCTTGGCGCAGAGGTTGTCCAGCACGGCTTTGGTGATGCCGTGGGCCTCCATCTCGTTCTGGGTGCGCTCTCCCCCGCTCAGCAGGGCCACTGCCGCCAGCTGCTTGGCCGTGGGCCTGGGCTTTTGCTGCAAAGACCCCACCAGCTTATAGCTGTTCTCGGTGTGGCGGGTGAGCTGCTTTTGGAGCACCGGCGTCACGCCGTCCGCCGCGAGGGCGGGCTTATACTGCGCCCCATAGGGGATGACTGCCTTGACGGCCTCGTAGTAGGTGCAGAAGGTGCGCTCCTTGAGGAAATGCACCAGCCGCAGCAGCTCCGGCGTCAGGCAGGCCGAGGCCGGGGCCACGTCGAAGAGATACTTGAGCTTTGCATGCTCCGGCTCTTCGTCGCAGGCCAGCACCACGCCCATCCGGGCCCTGCTCCCCCGCCCGAAGGGCACCAGCACCATGCTGCCGAGGCGGACGGCCTCCTGCTGGTCGGGCATGACGGCGTAGGTATAGAGTTTGTCGAAGTGGAAGGTCGCGTTGCTCACGGCAACGCCTACCGTTTTTGGCATTCGCGGCTCCTTGTTATCTGTCGAGGCCGGCCCGCCGGCGGATGATGCCGTAGAGCTTCTCGGCGCAGGCGTCCACCTCGTCGTTCACGAGGGTGAGGGTGAACTTCTCCTGCTGGGCCAGCTCCTTCTTTGCGGTATCGAGGCGCTCGAGGATGCTGGCTTCCGTCTCGGTGCCGCGGCCCCGGAGGCGGCGTTCCAGCTCCTCCACGGAGGGCGGCAGCAGGAAGATGGTGGTAGCCCCCGGGAACATCCGGCGGATATTGGCCGCGCCGTGGACGTCGATGACCAGCACCACCAGCTTGCCCGCCTCGAGGCGCTTATCCACCTCTTCGCGGAGGGTGCCGTAGTAGTTGCCGTTGTAGAAGTTGTGCTCCACCACCTGGTCGGTGTCGATGAGGTGCTGGAACTGCTCCCGGGTGCGGTAGTAGTAGTCCACCCCCTCCTGCTCCCCGGGGCGGGGTGCGCGGGTGGTGGCGGAGACGGTCTTTTCGATCTCGGGGTGGGCCTCGCGCAGGGCCTTGACCACACTATCCTTGCCGGTACCGGCGGCACCGGAGACGACAAACAGGTACTTTTCGTTTTCCATTTTTTACTGCTCCTCTGTCGGTTTTCCTTCCGGCTGGCCCGCAGCGCGGCTTGCCACCGTCTCAGGCGTCAGGGCCGAAAGGACTACATGGTCGGAGTCCATGATGAGCACGGCCCGGGTGCTGCGGCCATAGGACGCATCAATGAGCATCCCCCGCTCCCGCGCCTCCTTCACCAGACGCTTGACCGGCGCGGAGTCGGGGCTGACGACGGCCACCACCCGCCCTGCGCTGACCAGATTGCCAAAGCCGATGTTGATGAGCTTCATCTGAACTCCTCCGTACTGTTTTTATTCGAGGTTCTGGATCTGTTCGCGGATCTTCTCGATCTCCGCCTTCATGTCCACCACCGTGCGGGTGATGTCCAGGTCCTGACACTTGGAGCCGATGGTGTTGGTCTCACGGTTCAGCTCCTGGGTCAGGAAGTCCAGCTTGCGGCCCACCGGCTCGTCCAGCTCCAGAATGGAGCGGTACTGGGCGATGTGGCTGCGCAGACGGACGGTCTCCTCGTCCACGGCGGTCTTGTCGCCGAAGATGGCGGCTTCCGTCAGGACCCGGGCGTCGTCGATGCTGCGGTCCTCGAGGATGGTCCTGAGCTTCTCGTAGAGGCGGCTGGTGTAGGCTTCGACGCGGCCTGCGCTCAGGGTCTCCACCCTGCCCACCCGCTCCTCGAGGAAGCACAGGCGGCTCTCCACGTCGGCCTTCATCTTGGCACCCTCGGCGGCGCGCATGGCGATGAAGTTGTCCAGCGCCTGAGCCGTCACGGCGGAGACGTCGGCCCAGAGCTGTTCCTCGTCCACATCGGCATGGCGGGTGGCCAGCACGTCCGGGAAGCGGGTCAGCGTCGAGACGGTGACGTCGTTCTTGATGCAGAGCTTCTCCGAAAGGTTCCGCAGGGCCTTCTGGTAGCTGCGGGCCAGCTCCATGTTGACGGTCACCTCTGCGTCGGCGGCCTCCACGTTCTGGATGGTCATGCTCAGCTCGACCTTGCCGCGGGTGACCCGCTCGTTGAGCTGCTTTTTCAGGCGGCTGTCCATGTAGCTGCAGCTGCGGGGGATGCGGGACGAATACTCGAAATACCGGGAGTTGACGCTGCGCAGCTCGACCGTGATCTCGCGGCCATTCAGCACAGCAGTCCCCCGGCCAAAACCGGTCATGCTCAGGATCATATGCTCCACGTTTCCTCTCTGTTGATGGGTGGATATGCGGACAAATTACGGTATATGTATCCGCGTTTGGGTATACAGGCCCATGTTACGATACATATGTTATTATTCTACTCTGATGACCGCTTTTTTGCAAGTCGGGAGCGCAAAAAATTGAGCTTTTCGTCCATGGTCAGGCTGTCCTTCGTCCAACCTCTCAGTCTCACTTCGTTCGACAGCTCCCCTAGTAGGGGAGCCTCTGGCGAAACCGTTCACTTTGCGGGGACTGCCAAAGCCTCCCCTACTAGGGGAGGTGGCATCGCGGAGCGATGACGGAGAGGTTGTACTTCGCAGCAGCTTTTGTCCAAGAGCGCAAAAAGCCCCCCGCATCTCTGCGGGGGGCTTAGAAAGCCTTATGCTGTTTTATCAGACGGGGTGAGACTTGTTTGCAAAATCTGCATGGTCTGCATCCACGCCCTGAGCCTTGGCGTTGCGCTTCTCGAAGAACTTGGGAGCGACCTGCGGGAACATGGCGTAGGTCAGGACGTCCTCTTCCTGAATCGCCCACTTTGCAGCCTCAGCCTTCAGCTTGTCCATCTCGGGAGCGAGGGTGTCGGCAAAGCGGCAGGTGATGGGCTTCTCGTCGCCCAGGATCTTCTTGGTGAACTCGGCGCTGATGGGAGCGGGAGTCTTGCCGTAGTCGCCGTGGACCAGGCCCTTGAACTCCTTGGTGACCATCTTGTAGCGCTCGCCCAGGATGACGTTGAAGACAGCCTGGGTGCCGACGATCTGGCTGGTGGGGGTGACCAGCGGAGGATAGCCTGCGTCCTCACGAACGCGGGGGATCTCAGCCAGCACTTCGTCCAGCTTGTCTTCCTTGCCGGCATCCTTCAGCTGCTTGAGCATGTTGGAGAACATGCCGCCCGGCACCTGATACAGCAGGGTGTTGGCGTCCACGCCCAGAGACTTGGGGCTGATCTGGCCGTTGGCGATGTACTTCTCGCGCAGCTTTGCAAAGTATGCGCGCACGACGTTCAGCTGCTTGAGGTCGAGGCCGGTGTCGTAATCGGTGCCCTGCAGGGCGGCCACGAGGCTCTCGGTAGCCATGTGGCTGGTGCCGCCGCTCAGGGGGCTCATGGCGGTATCGACGATGTCAGCACCGGCCTCGATGCCCTTCAGCAGGGACATGGAAGCCAGACCGGCCGTGTAGTGGCTGTGGATGTCCACAGGGATGGACAGGGTGTTCTTCAGCTCCTTGACCAGCTCGTAGCAGGTGTAGGGAGTCAGCAGACCGGCCATGTCCTTGATGCAGATGGAGTTTGCACCCATCTCCTCCAGAGTCTTTGCGTACTTGACGTAGTACTCGTTGTTGTGGACAGGGCTCAGGGTGTAGCTGATGCAGCCCTGAACATGTGCGCCCTCCTTGTTGGCAGACTTGATGGCGGTCTGCAGGTTGCGGGCGTCGTTCAGTGCGTCGAAGATGCGGATGACGTCGATGCCGTTTGCAACGGACTTCTTCACGAAGTACTCGACGGCGTCGTCCGCGTAGGGGCGGTAGCCCAGCATGTTCTGGCCGCGGAACAGCATCTGCAGCTTCTGGTGGGGCAGTTCCTTGCGCAGGATGCGCAGACGCTCCCAGGGGTCCTCATCGAGGAAGCGGATGCAGCTGTCGAAGGTCGCACCGCCCCAGCACTCGACGGAGAAGTAAGGGATCTTGTCCATCTCGGGCAGGATGGGACGCATCTCGTCCATCGTCATACGGGTGGCCAGCAGGGACTGGTGGGCATCGCGCAGGACGACTTCCGTGATCTTGATGGGCTTTTTAGCCATTGTTGTCACCTCTCTCTTAGTTCATGGAAACCAGAGTGTCACCGGAGTTGACGGTGTCGCCCTTATGGACATTGATGGAAGCAACGGTGCCGTCCTGAGGAGCAACGATCTCGTTCTCCATCTTCATGGCCTCGAGGATGACCAGCACGTCGCCGGCCTTGACGGAAGCGCCGGCGGCGACCTTCACGTCCAGGATGTTGCCGGGCATCGGAGCCTTGACCTCAACAGCGCCTGCGGCAGCAGGAGCAGCGGGTGCGGCGGGAGCGGCAGCGGCAGCGGGAGCCGGAGCGGCCTTGGGTGCGGGTGCGGCAGCAGGAGCCACGGGTGCAGCGCCGGCAGCGGTCTCCTCGACAGAGACGCTGTAAGCAACGCCATTGACGGAAATATTGTAGTACTTCATGGAAGAGTCCTCCTGAATCAATCTATATCGTTAGATGTACGTTTTCTTACAGAGCCATGTTGCCGTGCTTCTTGGGCAGACGGGCAGCACGCTTGGTGCTCAGCAGCTCGAAGGCGGCCACGACGCTTGCGCGGGCGTTGGCAGCCTCGCAGGTCATGTCGGCAGAACCGGCGGCCACAGCAGCATCCGCGCTGCACACCTCGGCGACGTAGGCAGCAGCCTTGGCCTTGGTAGCGGCGACGATGTTGTCGGAAGCGTCGATCTCGTCCTTGTACAGCACGGAGACGGCAGCGGAAGGCTCGAGAGCGCTGATGGTGCAGCCCTTGACAGCGATTTTCAGGTCAGCAGCGGCCAGTGCGGTGTAGACGGGGCCGACAGCCTTGCCGGCGATGAGAGCCACCTTGGCGGTGGTAGCGTCGGCATAGGTAGCAGCCAGACGGGCAGCCTCGCGGATGCCGCCGGCGATGTCATCGGAAGTGCTGGGGACGAAGCCCTCGGTGTTCACGATGGTCAGCACGGGGACGCTGAAAGCATCGCACAGGCGGACGAAGCGGGAAGCCTTGGCCACGCAGTTGTGGCACAGCTCCTTGCCGGTGGCCACGACGCCCACGGCGTTGCCGCTGATGGTAGCGAAGGCGGTGTAGACGTTCTTGCCGAAACCGGCGTACATCTCCACGGCGCTGTCCTTATCGATGAGGGCAGCAGCGGCCTTTGCAGGCTCGGCGTTGGCGCTCAGGACAGCGGTGGGCTGCTCGAACTCGAAGATGGCCGGGCCGGTCAGGTTGTTGGCAGGCAGCAGACCCACGATGTGGGCAGCCTTCTCAGCAGCCTCGGCAGCGTCAGCGGCCACGATGGCAGCCACGCCTGCCTTTGCGGCAGCAGCGGCAGAGCCGGCGTCAGCGACCTTGTCGCCCTTGGCGGCGGCGGTGAAGGGAGCGGTGAAGAACAGCTCTGCGCCCTCAGCCATGATGCAGACATCTGCGTTGGCAGCGCTCAGAGCGCTGGTGCCGCCGCAGACGCCCAGAACGACGGCCACCTGAGGCACGACGCCGGACACCTTTGCGATGGCGGCGTTGAGCTTTGCAGCTGCGTTCAGCACGTCCAGACCCTCAGCCAGCTTTGCGCCGACGGAGTCGTAGAAGGTGACGACCGGGCAGCCCGTCTGGGCAGCCAGCTCGAGGACCTTGATGTTCTTCTCAACGTCCTTGACGGAAACAGCCTCGCCGTTCTGGAAGACGGCGTAAGCCTGCTGACCGGCAGCATAGCCGCTGGCCGCGCTCACCGCACCGTCCGCAAACAGAGCGGTGTATTCCCCGTCATCAAAAAACTTGGCGAGGATTTCTCCTTTGGTACTCTTTGAAGCCATGGTAAGACCTCCTGCTTATCTGTGTGAGTTTCAAAATTAGGTATATTATACCTTACTTCCTACTTTTTTTCAAGATGGTCTATGCAAATCTCTATAAGTCTATATTTATCGATATTGCGACATTATTTCGAAGTCGTTTTTGCCATTCCAAAATGGACTCTATGCAAATCTCCGTAAGTCTATATATCTTTTGAAGATTTGGTGTCAAAATTGGTGTCAAATAATTAGGAAACAATCCTATTAAACTGTTTGATTGCCTCTGCTTCGGTCTCTTCTTTTAAGATATGAGTATACACTTTCAAGGTTATATCGGGCGACGAATGTCCCATGAGGTATTGAACCGATTTAACATCCATCTTGGCTTTGACAAGCCGTGTACAATATTCGTGGCGCATACTATGGGCAGTGACTTCAGGCAATGGTTCATCATGGCAACTATTATAGGCTTTGATTAGTCCTTCAAAAATTCTAACAAGGTTTTTATTCGTATAGGGCCTTCCAGTTTTTGCTATGAACAAGAAGTCGGCTTGCCCATCTATTATTCTCTCTGCTTTTACAATCGGACGTTGTTTTATCGCTTCTTCAAAAGCAATGATGGCGTCTTTAGATAATGGGATAGTCCTTATCCCACTTTCTGTTTTTGTAGGTGCTAAATACAGCCCGCCGCTCTTTCCATCGTACACCATCTGATGAGATATAGTAACAGTGTTGTTATCAAAATCAAATGACTTTTTTGTTAGCCCGCATAATTCTCCTGCTCGAAGTCCGGTCTCGTGCAAAAGCATCACCATGCCAACATGCCTTTTATATACTCGACTAGATTTCATGAACTTGATCAGATTTTGATACTGCTCTTCTGTTAATATTTCTTTTTCTTTTGAGTCACATTTGACAACTGTATTTAATTTAAAAACGAATGGATTTCTAGGAATTATATTCTCATCAAACATTTCTTGAAATGCCGGTCTAGCTAAAGACATGACATCTCTGATTGTTGTATAACAATATCCTTCGTTATCCAATTCTCGTGCAAATTGTTTTACATCGCGCACTAAAATATCAGTTGCATTCATTTCCCCAATTAGGTGATTCTGAAAGATTTTCAAATTCTGCGATTTTGTTTTATAGCTGCTTGGCCTAATAGTAAGTTTTGTTTCTTCGAGATGTCTTTTTGCTAATTGGTACACTGTGATTTTTGAAGTAGACGTTATACCCAAATTAAGTTTTTCTTGGATTTCAGCTTCTTTTTCTCTCAATTCTTTAAGTGAAGTGGCGTATATTATTGAGCGTTTTCCAAGTTTGTTTGTCCATCTATATTGGTATCTCCCATCCTTTCTCTGGCTCTCGCCGTCTTTTAAAACTTTGCCATTATTATCTTTACGTCTTATCATGATGCAGAACTCCTTACGTTATATAAGAAGCTCTGGTGTGACACCATGAGTATACCACATCAGAGCCTATATTTCAAACAGAATACGTTTGATCTATATATTTTTCGAGAGCTTTACGTTTGATAAGACGTTTATTCCCCACCCAAAGTACCAATGGACAGTTTTCATCATCAGTAATCGCTCTTAGTCGGCAGACCCCAATCCCCGTGTAAGCAGCCGCTTCATCTAACGTCAGGGTCGTCTTTTCCCAAATTGGGACTTCCTTCATTCAATCACCTCTCCATCTTCTCTTCTCCATACCTTGCCACACATACATTGTAAAGTAGCATAGCACGTGTCATAAGGCCAACTCCGCCGATACGAGGGGTTACTTTGATATCTTCCATCTCATAAATATCATCGGCACAGTCGCCGTGTTGCTTTCCGTTCTCGTCATAGTTGATGCCAACATCGATGCAGACTTCAACCCGATCAAGACCAAACGGTGTGATAAAGTTGCGCTTGCCCACAGCAGAGATGACCACATCGACCATTTCAAATCCAAGAGTAGTGGCCTTCATGCGGGAACCCGTGCTATTCACAGAGATCACATTACAGTGCCGTTTAATCAGCATATCAACCAGCGGACGACCAACAATATCAGATTGACCGCATACGAGTACATTCTTGCCATCCAGATCGTAACCGATGGAGTCAAAAATCTTCATAACGCCCAGCGGAGTGCAGGGCTGAAATTTAGATGTAGAATTAAAGCCATCAACGTCAAGTTCATCTGGAATACAAATATTTTTAGGGTCGATATGTTTTGGCAACGGAAGCTGAACAATGATACCGTCCACATATTCCCAATTATAATCTTCTAAGATCTTGTTGTTCAATTCATCTTCGGTAATATTTTCTGGCAGTTTGACAAGCTCCACTCCGATTCCAACCTCTTCACAGTCACGCAGCTTGCCGCGAATATAAGCATTGGATGCAGGGTTGTCCCCTACTTGATAAATATGTAAAATAGGAGCATAGTCATCTTCTGCGATGACATTCTTGATTTTATTTTTGATATCCTGTGCGATAGATTTGCAGTCAATAATCATTGTGAGTCTCCTTTATAAGAATGTCTGAAATAGTTTCCTAAGCTTTGCGCTGAGAGCGTCATTTTCAAGATATGATGAAGAATTCAATCTGAACTTTCTGTACGGAACGTTTTCAGATGATAGATAAACATCATAATTGATGTCGTTCATTATGATGGACTCATTAGTGACAACTTTGGCGGTCGGTAAAAAACATTCAAGTAATGAAATATCATAATTGAAATCCTGACAAAGAGATTTACCAAAATCATCAATATCTGGAATCTTCTCATTATCGATATAGTCCCAAATATATTTTATTCCAGTTAGACCATCTTTCATGAGGCTATCCGTTTTTACCATTTTATATTTCCAGGTATATCAAACTCTTTCCAATCAAC
>ERZ810647.48-NODE-48-length-21184-cov-8.5252_pt1 | contig 21184 bp, 17 predicted proteins | sample MGYA00520191_ERZ810647 | MGnify/ENA primary metagenome ERZ810647 (study PRJEB31588, sample SAMN03399870) | human gut metagenome | study: EMG produced TPA metagenomics assembly of the PRJNA231909 data set (A prospective, longitudinal analysis of the... | reverse complement strand
AGATCTACACTCTTTCCCTACACGACGCTCTTCCGATCTGTGGAGGGGAAGATCTTACCATTGTGTTGGGACAAATATTATAAGAAAATTATATCATGATGCAAGAGCGGCATCAACCGTATCTTGTCGATTTTTGTTGTTGGTTGAGGATACGGCGTTGTCTATTTCCAAGACCGATGCGTACTTCTCAATCACATCGGCTAGAAAGGTTGCGAATGCGCTCCATTCATCGAGTGTGGGCGTAGAGCATTGCGAAGGGGCAGGGCTGATTTCTGTACGATGGCAATTATTCAATAGGCAACTCCATTTTCTTGTAGCAGAACTTTGACAGGCTAGCGGATTTTTCAGAAATATTTTTGATTCATCAGATTAAACTTTTTAAACGTTCCATTTTTTCCTGCGCTGTTTCTTTACGGGACTGCCCCCAATGCAGGAAACAGGAATGCACATTTCCAGCAGGCGGTCATAGATGCGGGTATGAGGGGTATCCTGTGGGTGGCGCATGCAGACGGTCATTCGGTTCTCAAGGTTCGATGAAGGCTTGTAGAAAGCATATCACAATCAAACAAGTATTTTTAGGACGTATCTGGTCCGGTTCTGCGAACGACTCTGGAAAGAGCATACCATAAAGTTACTCAATTTTTTAGGAAGCATTACTTCCGCTTTTTACCTTCAAAACCGGAAGTAATAGTTCCGGCTTTGTACAATATTGAATGAATCAACGACGATTTTACTGGAACGAATTGTTTCTTTTTTCTGAGAAAATTTGCTTATTCAGTGTCAGCGAGGACGCACAGCCAGCACAATTTTGTGCTGAATATCGGGTTTGGGAGAAGCCCAACAAGTATTTTTGAAGGCAGATTTGTAAAAAATCAGATTCAAAAAATTGCAAGTTGGAACCAACTCGCCCTGCTTGCTGCGACTGCAAATGCAAAAACTTCCCGAGCAGAAAAATAACCGTCCGCTTCAAGTTGAACTTGAAAACGGACGGTTTGATTTACAAAATGATTTTCATGTTTTGAAATCGTCCTGAGAATCAACACCATTGTAGCAAGCAATGCAGACGTATATACATCTGCGAACTTGTCGGGGCGAGGCCCTTCCATCTGCTGTCGCTTAAAAGCCCCACTGGGGCTTTCATTGCTGCGCTACGCTCCGCAAACGCGAATTTTGCTCTGCAAAATACTTGTTGGGAACACCCAAACCCTTGAACTGCATCCGATGGATGCAGGCTGTTTTAAGCAAATAAAAAGGGAAAACTGTTTTACTTCTTGCGGAATTCTCCATACAGCCACTCTGCCAATGCCGACATAATAGCCTTGTACTTGCTGGTGTCCTCAAACAGGGAAGAGAAGGTGTCCTGCGCTTCAAGATAGCTGTCCTGTGCGGCGGTGTCAAAGGCCTTGGGGAAGATGCTCTCGGTAAAGATCTGCGGGTCGGAGCTGCGCGCCAGCTTTGCCAGCTTCGGGTCGGCCAGCAGACGGTCATGCAGGGCGGTAAGCAGCACCCGGTCGGCGTTGGTGAACTCACCCTTGAACTTCTCATTGATCTTCAAAATGATCTCGTCCAGCGGCTCCTTGGGGTCGTGGCCGAGAGCACCCTTCTGGGCGACCGGCTCGTAGACGCCCTTTGCGTGTTCCAACTCGATGGCACCGGTAAAGATCTTTTGCAGCTTGTAATACTCCAGCTGCAATTTGCCCTCCAAGTCCAGCGGAGAGACTTCGTCCGGAGGCAGCAGCTTGAGCAGGTAAGCGCAGAATACATTCTCCTTGTGCAGCTCTTCATCGAACATCCGTGCCACCTGCGAAACGTAGCCGTACCACTTGACAAGGCTGCGCAGCAGGCGGCGGAACTGATACCGTTCCGCCTGTGTTTTCTGGTTGTAGCGGTCTGCCACCGGCTTCAGAACGCTGATCATGCGACCCACGGCGTTTTTATCCTGCTTGGTGCTGCAGAAATACTCTTTGGCAAAGGCTTCCACGTCTGCATCGGAATAAACGGCAAAGCTCCGCAGCTCCTTCTGGGTCTTGTAAATGAGGTCGGTGTTGACCTCCTGCTCCAGAAAGATTTCCTGATAAAAGGGCTGGAAGGCCTCCCGGATGTCCTCTGCCTTGTTCACAAAATCCAGCACAAAGGTGTCGATTTTACCGGGACAGGTACGGTTCAGACGGGAGAGAGTCTGCACCGCCTTGACGCCCTTCAGCTTTTTGTCCACGATCATGGTGTGGAGCAGCGGTTCGTCAAAGCCGGTCTGGTATTTTTCTGCTACGATGAGCACATTGAAGTTGTTGTGAAACTCCTTTTTGGTCTGGCTCTCTGCAATGTGGCTGCCGTCAGCGCGGACGTTCAGGGACTGCTCCGTGTACTCCACACCGCCGTCCGGCACAGCACCGGAAAACGCCGCTAAGATCTGCACATCGTCATAGCCCTGCTCCGCAATGTAGCGCTTGACCTCGTGGAAGTACCGCACCGCTGCCAATCGGGAGGAGGTGACCACCATCATCTTGCCCCGCCCGCCGATCTTGTGGCTGGTGGTCTCCCGGAAGGTCTCTACAATAATCTTTGCCTTCTGGCTGATGTTGTAGGGGTGCAGCTCTTCATACTTGCGGATGAGCTTTGCCGCCCGGCTGGCAGGCAGGTCGGGATTGTCCGGGATGGTCTTGGCGATCTTGAAGCAGGTGGAATAGGTCATGTAGTTTTGCAGCACATCCAGAATGAACCCTTCCTCGATGGCCTGCCGCATACTGTAAATGTGGAAGGGGTGATGGCTGCCGTCCGGGTACTCGGTGCCGAACAGTTCCAGCGTGGCGGCTTTTGGGGTGGCGGTAAAGGCAAAGAAGGACAGGTTCTTGTGCCGCCCGTGGGAGGTCAACTCCTTCACCAGCGCATCCTCCGGGTCGATTTCGTCCTCCGCTTTGCCTTCCAGCTCGGCATATTCCCGCAGCGCATCCTCGGTGTCGGCAAGGGCTGCTTTCAGCTTTAAAGCGGAGGTGCCGGTCTGGGAAGAGTGCGCTTCGTCGATGATGACGGCATAGTTCTTCCCGGCGGTCTTGTTCACCTCAGTATAGATGACCGGGAACTTTTGCAGCGTGGTGATGATGATGCGTGCGCCGTTGTTGATGGCATCCCGCAGGTCGCCGGAGTTTTTGTCCTCGCCGATGGCCTCCACCGCACCCAGCGTATGGTCAAAACCGGAGATGGTCTCCTGCAGCTGCGCGTCCAGCACGGTGCGGTCAGTAACCACGATGACGCTGGCAAACACCGGCTTGTTCTCGGTATTGAACAGGGACGCCAGACGGTACGCCGTCCAAGCAATGGAGTTGGACTTGCCCGACCCGGCGCTGTGCTGGATGAGATAGTGCTGCCCGGCACCCTTCTGCCGCACATCTGCCACCAGCTTGCGCACCACGTCCAGCTGATGATACCGGGGAAAGATCAGGGTCTTGCCATCCTGCAGGCTCATAAACTTTTGCAGGATGTCCATCATGCTGTCCTTCTGGAACACTTCTTCCCAGAGATAGGCGGTAAGGTAGCCGCTGGGGTTGGGCGGGTTGCCTGCGCCGCCGTCCCGCCCGGCACCGTTAGAGCCCTGATTGAAGGGCAGAAAGCGGGTGTCCTTGCCCGCCAGCCGGGTGGCCATCCACACCTCGGTCAGGTCTACGCAAAAGTAGCCCAGAATGCGCTTGTTGAACTGGAAACACACCTTCCGGGGGTCCCGGTCGTGCATCCACTGCTGCTTAGCGTTCTCCACAGTCTGCCCGGTGAACTGGTTCTTCAGCTCAAAGGCGAACACCGGGATGCCGTTTACCGCCAGCACCATATCCACCGAGTTGTGGGTGGTGTCGGAGTAGAACCACTGCCGGTTGCAGGTGATCTCGTTTTGGGCGTAGCGTTGGGCGTCCTTCTGGTTCAGCGCGGACTCCGGCTGAAAATAGCACACCCGGAACCGCCGTCCCCGGTGCTTGAACCCATGCCGCAGCACCGAAAGCAGCCCATCCGCATCGCAGGCATTGTTAAAGGTCGTGCAGAACTTTCGCACCGGGTTTACCGGGTTCTGCTTTTCAAAAAATGCCCACTCGTTGGGCTGGGTCTTTTGCACAAAGCGGATCAGGGTATCCACAAACAGCCCCAGCTTGGGGTCGTAGCAATCCCCATTGCGGGTGTAGCCGCCGGCAGGGGAGAGCAGCGCCGCCGCAATGTCCGGTTCAAACTGCTTTTCGGTGGTGTTGAGGGGCATGGTTAGACCTCCTTTATTTCTTTCCAATTTAGCAGTCGCATCAGGTAAACTAGAATTAAGAGCAAATCAGTTACAAAAAGAATAATGAATATATAACGAACGAATAGATACAAAGTATAACTTTCGGTGCAAAATGGGATAAGAGCAATTGGGATGACAATGCTTGTGATGGTGATAAAAGCAAAGATAAATAAGCCGGATATCATGCCTTTTGGATGCTTTAAGCCTGGAATAGAAAATTCATATTGCTTTTTTTGGAGATTTAATAGTTGCAAATCATTTGTTATTTCGGCGATTCTTTGAGTGTTTGATTCGTAACGATTTTTGTCCCATAGAGTTGACCTTACTTCTGGAGGAGGAATAAATAGGGATGCTGAGGTAAGCGAGAGACGGTCATAGATGGAGTTAGAGGATGAATGAATTTTTTGCTGCTGTTCGTGTTCGAATATTTCAAGCTGACGTTGTATTACCTTAAATAAATCGCTTATAAAATTGAGATGGCAAGTATATTGTTTGAGAATGATAGCTTGGATTTCATCAGCGGTTTTATAATTGTGGCTTTGCAGAGCATTGTTGTACTGCGATAATACTTCTTGCCCTATGTTCCAAAAAGGTCGCATGGCTTCTTTTTCGATGGAGGGCGAGGAAAGACTTGTATATAATTTGTCAAGGTCGCCATTACGAGCAAACGAAAGAAAATTCGCATCTATGAAATCTAAGGCGTCACTTTCGTTGTTTTCATCTTGGAGAGATTCCTTTAAGGAAATTTTGACGGAAATTTCTTTGTCAAGCGAGCGTAGTTTATCAAGTGTAGATGAGCGATTTTCGCTGATTGAAATAAGCTTACTTGCAATAAAGCCTCCGAGAATTGCAACGAAGCTTGCTGATATTGAAGCTATTGTGGTCAATAGTGTTGTTAAATCATAAATAGGAACAGCACCCATTTTTACACCTCCCTCTTTCCCGTTACAACCTCATAAATCAAACTTTTCTTGTAGCTTTCCAGTTCTTTTACCAGCTGCTCCTTCTTTGCAATCAGTCTATCAATCTCGGCACACTTAGCGTCAAGGTAGTTGGCGATTTCTTTTTGCTCGGTTAGTGCAGGAACAGGCAGAAGATAATTACAAACAGTAGAAATATTAACATGAGGGGAAGTGCTTCCAATCGTGTCTGCAACTCCCTGTAGATATACGGGCTCCGAATTAAGGGTATACATTGCATATTTAGGGTATAAGAATTTGGTATTACAACGGAATTGCATAATACGTTGTCCTAAACAATATTTGTTGCTTTCTGGAACAATACACGCTAATCCCCAACGCTCACCTTCGCGTCCATAAACAATATCATCTTTATCTAATGTTAAACGGCGTGTGCGTTTCTTGTACTCAGAGGCATCAAGACGGTACATATCTTCATCACAGCGAAGAGAAGCTAAAGCTTGGTCAGCAGTTCGAATTACATAGTAATTTCCTGTAAAGGAGTAAGTGGGTGTTTCATGTGGACAGTCAACAATAACATTCATTAAATATTTAAGCTTAATATGTGAACATTGTTGTGTTGCTACAGCCTGCGTAATAACTGCCTGCTTGAGCTTTTTGTATTCCTCAATGCTGGAACGTGCTTTAGCGATTAGAATCTCGATATCTGAATAAACTGAATCCAAGTAACAGGCGATTAGATGTTGATTTTCTAAAGGAGGAAGAACACAGGCTATATTGCCTTGACTAGTTGAATTTATGATTTGCAAAACATTTCCATTTCCAAAAAGAAGATATTGAGATTCTTGAGCAATGGTTAAATAATAACCATATTTCCAAAACATCAAATCGTTAAAAATAAGCGCATTGATTTGCTGATTACAGGCACATGATATGGAAGAATAGCCAACTTTTCCAAGACTTCCGATACAACACACATAAACCGTATTTGGCGGCATAATTCGAGCACAAAGTGCACCTTCGGAAGTTAGATATTCAGATGTTTTTGAAATAGAATGAGAGTATCCTAAATTATCAGGTTTTATCCATGGAATACCCGTACTAGCGTAGTAATTTGAATCAGAAGTTTTTGTGGGAGTATTTCCCGTTTGAATAGAAGCGAATCTCTTGAGTGGAGCGACTTCCCATCCCTCTGGAATTTCCCCAATCCATTCAATGCCGCTGTCTTTCATTTTCCGCGCCATGGTCAGCCCTCCTTATGGAACAGCTCTGCCAGCCCGGCGGAGATATCCTGTTCCAGTGCGGTGATGCGCGCCACGATATCCTCCACGGCTTCCGGTGCCTGATACTCATAGAAATAGCGGGTCATGGGGATCTCGTAGCCCACCTTGGTCTTGCTTTGGTCGATCCATGCGTCGGGGGCGTAGGGCAGAACTTCCCGGGCAAAGTAGGCGTCAATATCCTGCACCAGCGGCACGTTTTCGGTGTCACGCAGGCTGGTGTCCGGCACAGGCTTGCCGCGTTTCTGGATGATGTTGCCTGCCTCGTCCCGCTGGGGGCGCTCCACCACGATCTTGTTGTAGCCGAACTCCACGCTCTCGAACACCTTGCTCTCGCAGTAGATGCCGTTTTTGTCGCCGTACACCTTGCCGTTGGCAAACTCACCGTAGGCGGTGACGATCAGCTCCCGGCAGGCATCGGTGATGTCGTTGCGCTTGGTGCCGATGCTCTTGCGGCGTGGCTCGAAGCAGTGGCTGGCGTCAATGAGCTGTACCTTGCCTGCACGGTGGGCGGGCTTATCCTTGCTGAGCACCCAGATGTAGGTGGAGATGCCGGTGTTCATGAACATATCGGTGGAAAGCTGGATGATGCAGTCCAGCCAGTCGTTTTCCAGAATATACTGCCGGATGTTGCTGGGGCCGCTGCCGGCATCGCCGCTGAACAGGGGAGAGCCGTTCTGGATAATGGCCATCTTGCCCTTGTTTGCCAGCTTGGCAAGGCCGTTCAGCACAAAAAGCTGCTGACCATCGCTGATCTTGGGCAGACCGGGCGCAAAACGCCCCATCTCGCCCCGGGCGGCCTCGGCTTCCACCGCCTTCTGCTCCCGCTTCCAGTCGATGCCGAAGGGCGGGTTGGAGATGATGTACTGGAAGGTGAATCCGGGGAACTGATCTTCCGACAGAGTATCACCGAACCGCATATTGTTGGGGTCGCCGCCCCGGATCATCATGTCCGCCTTGGCGATGGCAAAGGTGGAGGGGTTGAACTCCTGCCCGAAGCAGGTCACCTCAATGTCGCTGTTCAGCTCGTGGATGCGCTCCTCCATGCAACTCAGCATCTGGCTGGTTCCCATGGCCATATCGTAAACGGTCATGCTGCTAGTATCGAGGTCGGCTTCGGACAGCAGCAGGTCGGTCATTAGATAGATGATATCCCGGCTGGTGAAGTGGGCTCCGGCTTCCTCGCCAAAGCTCTCGGAGAACCGCCGCACCAGGTCCTCAAAGATGTAGCCGCAGTCCACGGCGCTGATCTTGTCCGGGCCAAGGTAGCCCTTCTCGGAGCCGAACTCCTTGATAACGAGGTAGAGAGTGTTGCTCTCCACCATCCGCTTGATGATGTTGTCAAAGTCGAACTTTGCCAGCACATCCTGTGCGTTGGCAGAGAAACCGGACAGGTAATCCCGGAAGTTGGACTCAATGTTGTCCGGGTCTGCCAGCAGGGTCTCGAAGGTGAACCGGCTGGTGTTATAGAACTGGTAGCCAGAGGCCTTCTGCAAAAAGCCGTCGATGACCTGCAGCTTTTTCACCTTCTCGTAGGTGTCCAGCACTGCCTGATGGGTGGGCAGCAGACAGTCGTGGAACCGCTTCACCACGGTCATGGGCAGAATGACCAGACCGTACTCGTGGGGCTTGAACGGCCCCCGCAGCATATCGGCTACGTTCCAGATCATGGCGGCTTTTTCGGCAATGTTGGCACCTACGGCGGTGATCTTATCGTTTGGCATACGTTGCTCCTTGTTTTTGTGATAGGTGGACATCCTGATTTTACAACGAGGGGTGTCCTATAAATTGGACGGCAGGACGTTTTTTCGGAAAAAATGATTCTTGCATCTATTGTACCACGATAAAAGTAGAAACACCATATTCCGGCAAAAGAAAATGCCCGCCTGAAAATCAGACGGGCGGTGCCGGATGTTCAACGAAGTAGCAGTTTGGGTAGTTGTGATAGATGGGTTTTCGAGGGCATAATTGTAAATTTGCCGCTCCTGTTCATTTATCGGTACTTTATCGGCACTCACATTACCACTGCAGCAGTTTTTCGGCGTCGGTGTGGCATGGGGGATCTCCGGTGCAGCTGCCTGGGGGCGGTAAGACCTGCCCCTTACAGGGTAAGTCCCACCCCAAGGACCACCAGCAGCACCGACAGGCAACCCCATTCCGCCGTTCCGTAAAGGCCTCTATGGAGCACTTGTCCCGCTGCTTTGAGCGGTCCAGTTGGGTGGCCCCCACATAAGCGGCGCACCCGGCTCCCATCAACAGAATAAAAGCGATCCAGAGCATGATCCTATCTCCCCAAAATAAACCTTAAAACTTGATCTTCCACACATGGTCGGTGCGGTAAGTGCCGTTGGCATAGTGGGTCGCGCCGGACTCGAACAGCACATAGATGCCTCCGTCCGGGGCATCGGCCAGCGCTTCGGTCATGGGCATCACGGTCAGGGCTGCAGTCTGGCGGGCGCTGTCCAGCAGGTAGGCCTTCACTTCCCTGCCATTCACGGTCAGGGCGGTGTCCGGGGCTTCGTCCAGTGCCAGCGCGTATCGCAGCAGGCAGGCGTTGTTTTTGCGTCCGTAGGACTGGCTCAGGGTCACCGCACCATCCTTTACCACCACGCCCTGCATCTTGTTGGGTGCGGCTAGCACCACGTCCGGCTGGGCGTAGCGGTCGCCCGCTGCCACCGTAAGGCCGGTGTCGCCGTTTGTCATATCGTAGCCCATGATGTAGCAGCCCAGCTTTTCGCCCTCCGCGTTTTCGGTGGTATAGTCCATGCCCGCCGAAAGCCCGTAGTCCGCACCGGGGTGGTAGAAGTTGCCCACCCAGAGGTACCCGCCGGAAAAGCTGAGGAAGGAGGGCGACACCGGCACCGGGATGCTCTGCTCCACCACGAGCTCATGGCTGCCCTCGGCGGGCAGGCTGTTCAGCGGGATGGCAAGGATGGTGGGACGACCCTCGGTATCCTTGGTGCCCGAAAGATAAAGGGTGGTGTCGCTGACGGCAACGCCGCCCACATGGCCGTCAAAGGGCAGATTGCCCGGCTTTTTCAGCAGATATTCCGCCGTCAGCCTGCCGGTGGCGGTATCCACTGCCACAATGGCAGAGCATTTACCCTTGGTGGAGTAGTAGCCGGAGATGTACAGAATGCCGGTGGCATCGCACACATCCATGCCTTGGGGGACCAGATTTTCTGCCAGGGCCGGGATCAAAAACTGCCGCTGGGCCCGGGCTAGAAATGTCTCAAACTCCTGGCGGCCCTGGTAGGTCTCTGCCGCCACGGTGGCTGTCTGGGTGTAGAGCATCTTTTCCTCCGAGGCCGGGGCAGCAGCAGAAGCCGCCGCCGGGGCCGAGGAGGCCAGCAGAGAGGCAGCGGTGGTGCCGCAGCCTGCCAGCAGCACCACCGCCAGCCCTAAACTGCAAAGGAACTGCGCTTTATGGAAACCACACATAGGGACTGCTCCTTTCTGGGCAGAGGTCACCGACGGAATTCTTCCGGCCGGAAGGCCCGGGTACGGGCGGCTTTGCCGTCGGCGATAAGCACCGAGAAGTACACATAGGGGGCCTTGTCCGGGATGTCAAACTCTGCATGGGTCACCGGCGAGCCGTCGGGGTTGCAGATGTTCCGGGCCACCTTGGGGCTGCCATGGGCAATGATCCGCTGGGCCGGGGTGCAGTCCAGGGTCACATGGTTCCGGTCAAAGGTCAGGTTGGTGATGGTGGGGCCGGTGGTGGCGTAGAAATCCCCCTTTTCCAAGGCCTCGATCACCGACTGGTACTCCAGGTCCTTGGCCAGCACCTGGGTCCAGGCCCCAAAGGAATCACAAAGCAAGGTGCCAAAGGGCTCCTTGTTGTGGTTGTCGTCGGCTCCGTGGACAAACAGGAACTTGCCCCGGCGCAGCAGCTTATCAAAAAGGGCCAGGTTGCTCTCGCCGCCGCTGGTAAGCTGAGAGCCGGTGTTGAACATCTCCAGGCTGAAACAGCCCTGGTAGCTCAGCACGTCCTCCTCTGCCTCCATGGACCAGCAGGGGTGGTTGTAGGCCACCAGATAGCCCCCATGCCGGGCTTCGTCCATAAACTCCTGGACATAGGCCCGGTAATACCGCCGGGGCCCCAGGTTGCCCAGGTGCTTTCGCTGCTGTGCCACCTTCAGGGGCATATACTTGCAAAAGTTGGGGTCAAAGCCCACGATGGCGGTGTTGTGAGGGTCCTTCGCCAGCAGGTTCAGGTGGATCTCCGGCCGGAAGGGATCAAAGGCAGCAGTGTGGGAGGGCCGGATGTAGGCCTCGTAGCCTGTCAGCAGGAGAAGATCCGGGGTGGAAAGGGCAGTGTGGTCGTAGGGGGCCTCGTGGTCGGTAATGGCCAGGATGGAGTAGCCTGCCTCCCGGTACGCCTCCACCAACTGTTCCGGGGTAAGTCTGCCGTCCGAAAGGGTGGAGTGGGAATGCAGATTGGCACGGTACTGCTTTGCTTGGGGGGTAATGTACGCAAACATGGTATACTCCTTTCCCGTGAGCAAGAAGGGCAGCCGCCGTGGGCTGCCCTTCTTGCAACTTTTGCCTGATATCTTACTTCATGGCGGCCTTGGAATAGCCGGTCATCATGTACTTCTGGAAGATGAGGAACAGGATGACCACCGGGATGATGGCCAGCACAGCGCCTGCCATGATCTCGTGATAGTTGGAAACAGCCTGACCGGCAAAAGTGTTCTTCAGCTGTGCCAGACCAACGGTCAGCACGCGGCGTACCTCGTTTTTGGCAATGATCTTGGGCCAGAAGTAGGCGTTCCAGCCGTTGGTAAAGGTCACCAGAGTAACGGTAAAGATGGTCGCCTTGCTCATGGGCATCAGCACGTACCAGATGGTGCCCAGACGGCTCAGACCGTCGATGCGACCTGCATCGATGTAGCTCTGGTCGATGGACAGGAAGGTGTTCCGCAGCATGAAGATGTAGTAGGCGGACACGGCTTCCGGCAGGATCAGACCCAGGAAGGTATCGCAGAGGTTCCAGTTGGCGCACATGATATAGATGGGGATAAAGGTGACCTGATGAGGGATCATCAGAGCGCCCAGCACCACGTAGAACAGGGCAGCGCGACCCTTGAACCGCCCCACGGCAAAACCATAGGCGGCAAGGATGCCGGTGCTCACCTGGAAGAACAGGATGCCTGCGGTCATGACGATGGTGTTCCAGTAGTACTTCATGAAGTTTGCCTTCTGGAGGACGTTGAAGTAGTTCTCCGGATGGAACTCATGGGGGAACAGGGTGGGGATCACCAGCTGCACTTCCTCTGCAGACTTAAAGGAGGTGGCGATCATCCAGTACAGGGGGAACAGCATGACGATGGTCACAATGACCGCCACCACCGTCTGGACGTGGTAGCTCACCGGGCGTTTTTTGTGCTTGTGGAGCTCGTTGACCTCCTTGATCAGAGCCGCATTATCCACGGGCGTATAGGTATCAGCCATTTTGCGTTTCTCCTTTCAAGTGATCAGGAATCGTAAGTCACGGAACGGTCCGAGAGCTTCATGGTCAGGATCGTGATGGTCAGCAGGATGAGGAAGAACATCACAGCTGCGGTAGAAGCACGGTCCATGCGGAAGTCCACCATTGCGTAACGGTAGATCAGGTAGACGAACACTTCCGTCGAACGGGCAGGGCCGCCGGAGGTCAGGATATCCACCGACTGGAACACCTTCATAGAGGACAGGAAGGTGGTCACCAGCAGGAACAGGGTGGTGGGAGACAGCAGCGGCAGGGTGATGCGGAAGAGCTTCTGGAAGCCGTTGGCACCATCCAGAGAGGCTGCCTCGTAGTATTCCTGAGAAATACCGATCATGGCGGACAGGTAGATCATCATGCCGTAGCCGATGACACGCCAGCCCGTAAGCATCAACACCGAGGGCAGCGCGGTGGACTGCTGGTTCAGCCAGTCCACCGCCGGCAGACCGATGCACTGCAGCAGGTAGTTCAGAACACCGGCGTCGGTGTTCAGGATCCACAGGAAGACCACAGCCGCCGAGGACATTGCCACGTATTTGGGAACAAAGACGAAGGCGCGCATAAGACCAAAGGAGCGGGTCATGCGGTTGAACAGCAGTGCCAGCAGCATACCGCCCACCATGGTCACCAGGATCTCACCCATAGAGTACAGGAAGGTGACCTTGAGGGAGTTCCACAGGTACTTTGCGCCGCTGCCTGCAAACAGCCAGTTCCAGTTTTTAAGTCCCACATACTTCCATGTGTCGTTCAGCAGGTTCCAGTCGGTAAAACTGATCTGCACCAGCTTGACGATGGGATAGTAGGTAAAGACCGCCAGCAGCACCAGCGCAGGTACTACAAAGAGAAAATCAACGATCTTGGAAAGCGTGCGCTGGGAAAAGAACGGCTTCTTGTCCGCCTTGACCACAGGCGTAGAGCTAGCAGCAGCTTGTTTCATGATTCCACGTCCTTTCAAAGATTGGGTATCGTGTTAAAAGACCACCTCTGAAATCAGGCGTGATCCTCCAGAATCTCATTGATCTCGGTGACCATGTCGTTGGAGTCGGAGGTGATGTCGCCGCCCTGGTTCATTATGATCTCCATGTAGTTCTTCCAGGTGGTGGCAAGCTCGCTCCATGCAGCATTCTGGATACGGGGGTTGATGAGGTTCAGGTTGTCAAAGATGCACTGGAAGGCAGGCTTCTTCTCCAGGAACTTCTTGCCCTCCTCGGTGTTCAGCACCGAGTTACGGGTGGGCAGGTAGCCGGTGCCCTCTGCCCATTCCATGTTGACTTCCTTGCCGCAGAGGAACTGCAGGAACTGCCATGCAGCGTTCTTGGTAGCCTGATCGTTCTTGGAGGGGATGCCCAGCACGCAGCCGCCCACCTCGGAGTTCTTGTCGCCGGTGGTGGCAGCGGGGTACCATGCCATGCCCACCTCGAAGTCCGGGCACTTGCTGACGTAGTTGTTGTACAGAGAAGAGGTGTGCATCACCGAGAAAGTCTTTTGGTCGTAGAAGTTCTGGCGCATGGTGGCAGAAGCATCGGTGCCGGCTGCAAAGTAAGCATCCCCTGCGTCACACCAGCCCTTGATCATCTTGGTCACGCCCAGTGCTGCGTCACCGTTCAGGTCGCAGTCATTGTCGCCGGTGATGATCTGGACACCCTCGTTGAGGTACAGGGTCTCAAAGTACCACTGATCCCAGCCCGGGACCACGGTGCCGTAGATGCCCTTCTTGCTGTGGATCTCGGCAAGGAAGGGGGTAAAGTCCTGGATCTTTTCCGGGATGGTCCAGCCGTTTTCGTCTGCCATGGTCTTGTTGTAGTAGATGACCTGGGTAGAGTGCAGGAAGGGCAGTGCCACCTGCTTGCCCTCGTGCTGGCTGCTGAGCAGCAGACCTGCAGAGAAGTCATCTACATCGTAGCCGGTGCCGGCAATGTAGGGATCTAGATTCTCGTACAGACCGCTGTCTCCATAGGAGGCAACGTAGTCGGTGTTTGCCACTGCCACGGCAGGCAGACCGGTGCCGGCGGCATGGGCGGCCACCAGTGCCTCGTTGATATCCTTGTAGGAGCCGATGTACTGTGCCTCCACGGTGATGAGGTTCTGGGTGGCGTTGAACTTCTTGACCACGTCTGCCACCAGCTCATCGTACTGGGACTCCAAAGCGTGCCACCAGGTAATGGTGATGGGCTCGGTGACCTCGTACTTGCTGGGGTCCACTGTCTCCGGAGCTGCCGATGCTGCACTGGATGCAGTGGTGTTTGCCTTGCCGGTGGATCCACCGGAACAGGCGGTCATGACGGTTGCGGCTGCGATAGCACCGGTGGCGATCAGAAAGCTGCGGCGAGAGATCTTTTTCATGGTTGTTGTCCTTCTTTCCTTGGTAATTTTTCAAAGCGCCCGGACAGATCGACCGGAGCGCAGGATTCCGAAACACAAGGGGTTTTCCACTTCTCCTGCATTCCTGTGCAAAAAGAAAAGCGAACACGCCAAATTCCCCGAAAAATCTTCAGGTCTCGTTCTGGCTGTCCGCTTGGCGCGCTCGATCTCTGCAAGCAAGATGCAATGGAAAGTGCTGCAATTTTCCGCTTTGATGATAACACACCGCAGGACGTTTTGCAAGAATGAAAATCGACTTTTATAACATTTTTTTGTGCTTGTTTTATAAAAATCGTCTATATTACCGAAACAAAGCACAAATTATGGGCAAATCTCACAATGTGCCAAGGAGCTGCCCCATCTCTCCCAGAGAGGCAAAAATACCGTGGGGCTGCACATCGGAGTCTGCCACATCGTCTATGTGGGTCTCGCCGGTAAGCAACAGGATCCCTTTTGCCCCGTTTTTGACCCCGGTGGCGACATCGGTGTACAGCCGGTCTCCCACAAATGCAACCTCATGGGCGGAATAGCCGGTCTTATCCAGCACCATCTCCACCGTCTCGGCAAAGGGTTTGCCCAGATACTTGGGCTGCTTGCCGGTAGAAAGGCTGATGGCTGCACAAAAGCTGCCGCAATCCGGGATAAAGCCGGTCTCGGTGGGGCAGTTGATGTCCAGATGGGTAGCAAGGAAAAGCGCCCCCTGCCGGATGAAGGTACAGGCGTTGGAGAGTTTCTGGTAGGTCAGGGTAGTGTCAAAGCCGATGACCACGATATCCGGGTCCTTTTCCACCAGAGGGATGCCTGCCTGAGCAAAACTTTCCACCAGAGGCGGCGTGCCCACCAGATAGACCGTTTTGTCCGGGTAGTGAGTCTGCAGGTAGCGGATGGTCACATCGCCGCTGGTCATGATCTGGTCCCGGGTGATGGGGCAGCCCATCCCCGCCAGCTTTGCCATATAGTCCCGGGGAGACCGGGAGGAGTTGTTGGTAAAGAACAGGTAGTCCTTCCCCGCCGCTTTTACAGCTTTGAGGAAGTCTGCCGCACCGGGCAGGATCCGGTCCCCTAGATAGAAGGTACCGTCCATATCCAGCACAAACAGCCGGGTGTCCCGGAGCAGTTCCATTTTGTCGGTCATAGCGTTCACACTTTCTTTTCAGCGGATTTCTTCGATGTGGTAGATGTAGTCCAGAGACTGCAGCGCCTCGATGATTTGATGATGGGTCTTGTACTTTTTTAATTCCGAACTGCAGATGGTAAAGGTAATGGTGTACACGCTGAGTCCGGAGCCGGAGTAGGCGGGGTTGGACTCGATATCATCGATCCGCAGTCCCAGACGGCGGCTCACCGTGACGAAATCCCGCAGGTAGAAGCTGCTCTTCAGCTCCAGATGGATCTCGAAGTGGTTGGAGCGGTTCAGCAGGTAGATCTCAAAGGAGGGGAAGCACATCAGGATGCACAGCAGGAACACGAACACGATGAGGGTCACCGTGTACAAACCTGCACCCACAGCAAAGCCCAGCAGCACACACGCCCACAGACCCACCGAGGTAGTAAGTCCCTTGATCTGTCCCCGGGAGCTGAACAGGATGGAGTTGCCAGACAGCATGGCGGTGGCAACGATGGTGGCAGCCGACAGCAGCGGCAGCCCCGTGGGATGCCCCGCCATCAGAAACTGATCCAGCAGCATGGCGGTGGTGGCAGAAAAGGCGATGAGCACGAAGGTGCGCAGACCTGCCGAATGCCGTTTACTGGAGCGCTCGCAGCCAATGATGGATGCAAGAAGCACGACCATGAACACCCGCAGCAGCACCGAATAGGGATTGAGGGTCACCGCCCACTCTCCCAGCAGGGCGGCAAGGGGGTCGGTCAGTGGAAAATTTCCTGCAATGTTCATGCTCTGCTCCTTCTTCGAAAGGAAGCTGCCAGAGGACCTGCGGTCCTCATGTAATGCTCCTCGGCAGCCTCGGAAAATGCCAGTTCTTCTTCATAGAAGGGATCGTTGTGCTTGGGCAGCTCCTGCTGGATCTTCTGGATCCGCTCAATAAGCAGCTCCACCTCGGTCTTTTGCGGTGCATCCTCCTCCGCCGGCAGTTCCACGATGTCCTCCAGTTTATTGGAGTAGGACTTGGAAAGGTAGAGGGAAAGCTTTGCGCAAGCGGGACCGATAAGCTCATACAGCACACTGGAAGCAAGGATGATGGTCTCCAGCACATCGCCGGTCTCGCCGCCCAGAGTCCGGGCGCCCATGGCCGCCAGACCGATGGCGACACCTGCCTGCGGCACCAGGGCAAGACCCAGATAGTTGCGGACCAGCTTATCCTTGCCCACCATGGCACAGCCCAGAAAGGCACCGGCATACTTGCCCAGAATGCGCACCACAAAGTAGATGACGCCGATGTGCAGCAGGGATACCGAACCGATGCTCTTGGAGCTGTTTACCAGTGCTCCCAGATCAAAGTTGATGCCGGAACGCACAAAGAACAGCAGCAGGATGGGCGGGCTGAAGTAGTTCAGCTGCTTGAACAGCCACTCGTCATCGGTAAGGTTGATATAGAGCATGCTCATGGACATACAGCCCAGCAGAGGGGAAACGTCCAGAATGGCGCAGATGCCGCAGAAGGCAAATAGCACCGCCACCGACACGATGAGGCGGTTGTCGGTGGAACGCTCATGCAGCAGCAGCTTCAGGAACAGTCCAAAAAGTCCGCCCAGCACAAAGACGATGATATTCAGCAAAATGGGCTTGACGATGCTGCCGGCGTGGAACTCCCCGGTCATGGAGGCAAGCGCCACCGAAATGGCGATGCTGTACGCCAGCAGACCCACCATGTCATCCAGTGCCACCACCTGCAGCAGGGTCTCCACAAATTCGCCCTTGGCATGGGTCTGCCGGATGGTCATGACGGTGGAGGCAGGTGCCGTGGCGGAGGCAAGGGCGGCAAGGACGATGGAGAAATTCAGCTCCAGCCCCAGCACAAAATAGACCACGATGAACACCAGCACCGAGGCAAGGCACGCCTCCATGACGGTGATGATCATTACCTTTGCGCCGCTCTTTTTCAGGGTGGAGAACTTGAAGAATTCGCCGGTGCTGAAGGCGATGAACGCAAGGGCAATGTCCGCCACAAAGCTCATGCCGCTGACCACCCTGCCGGGGATCAGGTTCAGGCAGTAGGGTCCCATAAGGATGCCTGCCACGATGTAGGCGGTCACGTTGGGCAGCCTCAGCCGTTTGGTGACACGGGTCATGGCAAAGCCGGAAAACAGCATCAGTGCTACCGAGACAATGACCACCGACACCTCAGAGGTAATGTGCAGGGTCTCGTAAATGGGGGTCAGCATGACAGGCAAAACTCCTTCCTATCCCAGATGGGGCAGGCGGGAAGCCCGTAGGACCTTCCGCTGCGCTCCCCGGACGTTCCGGTCCGCAAAACGTATGGCAAATGAAAAAACAGGGCACGCAGTCCCTTGAAAAAAGATAGCTCTTCTACCCTTTTTCTCTGACTGTCCGCCCTGCTCTTTACTCTAAAAGGCTGTCAACACCTGTATTTCTTTTCTCAACGGGGCAGCAAAGTTCATCAATGCTGCCGGTTTGATGCACAAAGCATAGCATAGCCGCCGCCGCTTGTCAAGCAATTATAAACATATAGCAAATTTTTAGTTCAAAACGCCGATTTTGAACCTCAAAAACAGGTCACCTTGCCCAGTTGTATCTGTTTTTACTGAATTCTTTCAAAAAACCATTGATTTTATTTGTCAAAACCATCATAATACTCTAATAAAACAGGACTTTCGTGTGCAGGAAGTGCCCCGGTGGACGGGGAACAAGGAGGAATACCATGAAACAGGAACTGATGGATGCCATCCAGGAAATGCCGGTGATTGCGGCAGTCAAGGACGATACCGGACTTTGTAATGCCCTGACCAACGAAAACATCCGGGTAGTGTTCGTATTATACGGGGATATCTGCAACATTGCCACCATCGTGCGGCGGATCCACGAGGCAGGGCGGTTTGCAGTGGTCCATGTGGACCTGATCGCCGGGCTTGCCGGCAAGGAGGTGGCGGTGGATTTTATCCGCAGCACCACCGAGGCGGACGGCATCATCTCCACCCGCCAGTCCTTTATCCGCCGTGCCAAGGAGCTGGGGCTTGCCGCCATCCTGCGGGTGTTCCTGCTGGATTCCATAGCGCTGGAAAGTCTGGACAAGATCCCCGCAAATCTGCCGGATTGTCTGGACCTTTTGCCTGGGACCATGCCCAAGATCCTGCGCCGGGTCTGCGCCACCGCCAAGGTGCCGGTGCTCACCGGCGGTCTTATTGCGGACAAAGAGGACGTGCTGGCCGCACTGGAAGCCGGGGTCACTGCCATTTCCACCACCAATCAGGCCGTGTGGGATATGTGAGCACAGGTATCCTGCATTCTGCGCAAAAACGGCAGGCGTTTTTTGTAAGGGTTTCACAAAAAGCGCAAAACACCTTGCTTTTTGCGCAGGGACAAGGTATCATAAGAGCAAACAAGTGCTGTTTGTTTCAAGAGATATGAGCGAAACGGACAAGGGCAGTTGCCTTTGATTCGGTTTGCTCTTTTTTTTTTTGTACAAACAAGGACGCCCGGGTCCCCATGGGTCAGGGAGGAACTGACAGGAGGAAAAGAACAATGTATGATGTAGCAATCATCGGCTGTGGTGTCATCGGTGCCGCCGCAGCCTACGCACTGTCCCGCTACGACAACAAGGTGGTCATCCTTGAAGCGGAGAACGACGTGGCAGACTGCACCACCAAGGCAAACAGCGCCATTCTCCATGCGGGCTACGACCCCGCCCCCGGCACCCGCATGGCAAAGCTGAACGTGCGAGGTGTGGAGCTGGCAAAGGAGATCTGCGCCAAGCTGGACGTTTCCTACAAGCAGTGCGGCTCTCTGGTGCTGGCACTGGACGAAAAGGAACTGCCCCACCTGCAGCACCTGTTTGAGAACGGCACCGCCAACGGCGTGCCGGGCATGAAGATCCTCTCCAGGGAAGAGACCCTTGCCATGGAGCCGGGTCTTTCCGATAAGGTCTGCGGTGCGCTGTGGGCACCCAGTGCCGCCATCGTGAACCCCTGGGAGTACGCCCTTGCCATGACCGAAGTGGCAGTCCGCAACGGCGTGGAGCTGCGCCGGAACTGCAAGGTCACCGATGCAGAGTTCATCGAAGGCGGCTACCGCCTCACCGTGCCCGGCGGCACCGTGGAGACCCGCTGCGTCATCAACGCTGCCGGCATCTGGGCGGACAAGGTCCACTCCATGGTGGAGCCGGCAAACTTCCGAATCATCCCCACCCGGGGTGAGTACTACCTGCTGGACAAGAGCGAGGGTACCCGGGTGAGCCACGTGATCTTCCAGTGCCCCAACGAGCTGGGCAAGGGCGTGCTGGTGACCCCCACCGTCCACGGCAACCTGCTGGTGGGTCCCAACGCAGAGCAGGTGGAGGGCAACGATGTTTCCTGCACCAGCAGCGGTCTGGAATTTGTCAAGGCTACCGCACAGCGCAGCGTCCCCGGCATCAACTTTGGTGAGTCCATCCGCAGCTTTGCGGGCGTCCGTGCCAATCTGGACATGGACGACTTCATCATCGGGGAGGAGCCGGAGGCACCGGGCTGGATCGACCTTGCCGGCATGAAGAGCCCCGGTCTGTCCGCCGCTCCCGCCGTGGCAGAAGAGGCGATCGCCATCCTGAAGGACCGGGGCGTTCTGGGCGCAGAAAAGCCGGACTACAAGGACGGTCGCCGCCACATCCGGTTCAAGGAGCTTTCCGCTGAGAAAAAGGCAGCGCTGGTCAAGGAGCAGCCTGCCTACGGCAGAGTCATCTGCCGCTGCGAGACCATCACCGAGGGCGAGATCCTTGCAGCTCTCCACAGCGAGGTGCCCGCCAACACCATCGACGGGGTCAAGCGCCGTGCCGGTGCCGGCATGGGTCGCTGCCAGGGCGGCTTCTGCGGTCCCCGTGTGCTGGAGCTCATCAGCCGGGAACTGGGCATGAGCCCGCTGGACATCCTGCAGGACAAGAACGGTTCCAATGTTCTGGTCAGCGAAACGAAGGTAGGAGGAAAGAACAATGGTTGATCTGGTGATTATCGGCGGCGGTCCTGCTGGTCTTGCAGCCGCCTGCAAAGCATGGGAAAGCGGTCTCCGGGACATCCTGATCCTGGAGCGTGACAAGGAACTGGGCGGCATCCTGAACCAGTGCATCCACAACGGCTTTGGTCTCCACCGGTTTGGCGAGCAGCTCACCGGTCCCGAGTACGCCGGACGGTTCATCGATATGCTCAAGGACACCGGCGTAAAGGTGCAGCTGGACACCATGGTGCTGGAAGTGACCCCGGACAAGAAGGTCCACTGCGTGTCCAAGGAATACGGCTACCAGATCATCGAGGCAAAGAGCATCGTTCTGGGCATGGGCTGCCGGGAGCGCACCCGTGGTGCCATCGGCACGCCGGGCACCCGCCCCGCCGGCGTCTACACCGCCGGTGCCGCACAGCGGTATGTGAACATGGAAGGCTACATGGTAGGCAAGCGGGTGCTGATCCTGGGCAGCGGCGACATCGGCTTGATCATGGCACGCCGCATGACTCTGGAAGGTGCAAAGGTGCTGGCATGTGTAGAGGTGATGCCCTACTCCGGCGGCTTGACCCGCAACATCGTCCAGTGCCTCAACGACTTTGATATCCCCCTGTATCTTTCCCACACCATCGTGGATATTCAGGGCAAGGACCGGGTGGAAAAGGCGATCGTGGCACAGATCGGTCCCGACCGCAAGCCCATCCCCGGCACCGAGATGGAGTTTGACGTGGACACCATCCTGCAGATCGGAAGAGCACACGTCTGAACTCC
>ERZ810647.30-NODE-30-length-29895-cov-10.6498_pt1 | contig 29895 bp, 28 predicted proteins | sample MGYA00520191_ERZ810647 | MGnify/ENA primary metagenome ERZ810647 (study PRJEB31588, sample SAMN03399870) | human gut metagenome | study: EMG produced TPA metagenomics assembly of the PRJNA231909 data set (A prospective, longitudinal analysis of the... | reverse complement strand
TGCGGGGAGAGTGGAGTCCAGAGGTAGGGAGGGGGGATTCGAAACACCCCTCCCTACCTCTGGCCCGCGCGGAGCGCGCAAGCCATTTGACCAAAAGAAAGAACACAAATCCGCGCCGTCGGCGCGCAAAGAAAGTAACTATTTTACGATAATACAAGAAGTATAAGGAGGCCCACTATGTCCAACATCGTCATCATCGGCTCCGGCCCGGCGGGGGTGTCCGCCGCGCTGTACACCGCCCGTGCGGGGGTGGACACCACCGTCCTCACCCGGGGGCCGGGTGCGCTTGACCGCGCGGAGCTTATCCAGAACTACTACGGCTTCGCCGCCCCCATCTCGGGTGCGGAATTGGAGCGTCAGGGCATCGAGGGGGCCAAGGCTGTGGGCGTCAAATTTGTGACCACCGAGGCCGTGGGTCTGACCTATACCGATAAACTCACTGTAGAAACCCTCGATAGAGATTACCCAGCGGACGCTGTTATCCTCGCCACAGGTGCTTCGCGGGCGACGCCCCGCATCCCGGGGCTGGCGGGCCTCGAGGGCCACGGCGTCAGCTACTGCGCCACCTGCGATGCCTTTTTCTATCGCGGCAAAGATGTGGCCGTGGTAGGCAGCGGCGAGTACGCCCTGCATGAGGTGCAGGCGCTTTTGCCGGTGGCGGCCAGCGTCACCCTCCTGCTGAATGGTGCGCCGCCGGCGGCAGAGTTTCCGCCGGAGGTGGCTGTCCGGCCGGAAAAAATCGACGCCATCCTCGGCGAGCAGAAAGTCACCGGCGTCCAGCTGTCCGGCGGCGATGTGGTGGAGCTGGCGGGTGTGTTTGTGGCGCTGGGCGTTGCGGGCAGTACGGCGCTGGCCCGGAAAATCGGTGCCGCTGTGGAGAACGGCCGCATCGTGACAGATGAAAAAATGCAGACCACCGTCCCCGGCCTCTATGCCGCCGGAGACTGCACCGGCGGGCTTTTGCAGGTGGCGAAGGCCGTCTATGAGGGCGCTCTGGCAGGCACCGAAGCCGCCAAAGCGCTGCGGAAGAGGTGATTTAAGATGCCGGAGATCCTGCCCATCCCCAAATGCGGCGAGCACCGCCAGTGTCTCGCCTGTGCCTTCCCTTTCTGGGACAAGCTGACCGCCGAGCAGCAGGAGATGCTCTGCCGCACTACCCGCCCGGTGCGCTATCGCAAGGGCGAGCGGGTCCACAGCCCGGTGGAGAACTGCGTGGGCATCCTGCTGCTGCGCACCGGCCAGTTCCGGGCGTATCTTCTCTCCGACGATGGCCGGGACGTGACCCTCTACCGCCTCTTTGGCGGCGAGATCTGCATCCTCTCCGCCTCCTGCGTCATGGACTCGGTGAACTTTGACCTCTACATCGACGCCGAAGAGGACACCGAGGCCTACTGCATCAGCGCAGGCGTCTTCCGCAGCCTCATGCAGCAGAACGTGGAGGTGCGGTGCTTCGCCTACCAGATGACCGCTGAGCGCTTCTCCGACACCATGTGGACGATGCAGCAGATCCTCTTCATGAGCGCCGACCGACGGCTGGCCATCTTCCTTGCGGACGAGCTTACCAAGACCGGCGGCGACGATGTCCGCCTGACCCAGGACCAGATGGCAAAGTACATGGGTTCCGCCCGCGAGGTGGTGAGCCGCCTGCTGAAATACTTCGCCGGTGAGGGCATCGTGAAGCTCTACCGCGGCGGGGTAGAGGTATTGGACAAGGAAAGACTGAACCGGATCGCGCGAGGTGAAGCGTGATACAGAAAAATGAATTTCCCATTTTGGAATACGATTTCGACTCGACAGAGATATTAAAGCCCAACCACGGGGCGGAGCAGCTGACTCTGCCGGAGAAATGCGTCTTTGCTTTTCTGGGGGATACCATCGACTCCTATGCCGCCGAGACGGGCGCGGCAGTTGCAGGGCGTTTTGAGACGATCACAAAGACCTACCCGATTTATGTTGTAAAAAATGACGGCGAAGAATTCTGCCTCTGTCAAGCCCCACTGGGAGCGCCCGCTGCGGCGCAGTTTATGGATTGTCTCATTGCTTGCGGGTGCAGGAAAATTGTTACGGCAGGCTCGTGCGGCGTGTTGACCGAAATGGCAGAGAACGAATTTCTTATCCCGACCAAAGCGCTGCGGGATGAGGGCACATCCTATCACTATCTTCCTGCCGCCCGGTATGCAGAGCCGGCCCCGGAAGCGGTGCAGGCCATAGAAAAGACCTTCCGTGCGCTGGGTCTTCCCTTCCGTGAGTGCATCACATGGACTACAGACGGCTTTTTCCGAGAAACAAGGGATATGGTGGCGTACCGGAAAGCCGAAGGCTGCGCAACGGTAGAAATGGAATGTGCTGCCCTTGCGGCCTGCGCCAAAAAGCGCGGAGCAGCTTTTGGACAAATTCTGTACACAGCGGATTCCCTTGCAAATGCAGAGCAGCATGATGACCGTGACTGGGGAAAGGATTCGCTGCGGAAAGCGTTGGAACTCTGCGTAGAAGTTCTGAGAATGTGGTGAACCATATAAAAATCGCAGAGAGTCGTTGAAACTGCTTGACATTTCATTTTATGTACGCTATTATGTACATAGGAGGCGATAACATGACCACGACGAACATCACCAATTTCCGCAAAAATGCGTTCAACTATGTGGAGCAGACCATCAAGTACAACGAGCCGCTGAACATCAGCACGAAGGACGGCGATGCCGTTCTGCTGAGCGCGGAAGAGTACAGTGGTTTAATGGAGACGCTGTATCTGGTTTCAGTACCCGGCATGAGGGAAAAAATCATGGACGGCCTGAAACAGCCTCTGGACGAATGTCTGGACGAAGATGTGGTGGAGTGGTAAATGTATAAAATCGTCTACACCAAAACAGCAGCGAAGGATGTTCCAAAACTGAAAGCGGCACATCTGGCAGATAAGGCGAAGGCTCTGATAGATATTATCCGGGACGACCCTTTCCAGAAACCGCCGTCCTATGAAAAACTGGTCGGAGATTTGAACGGCGCATACAGCCGCCGCATCAATTTACAGCACAGACTGGTCTATCAGATCGATGAGGAAGAAAAGACCATCAAAATCCTGAGTCTTTGGACTCACTACGAGCGATAAAAAATGCCATCGTGCCTAAGCGCGATGGCATTTTTGCTATCAAAGGGAATTACCCTTTGCACCCCTGCTCTTCCCAGTCGCCGAAGTCGGAGACGTCGGCAATTTTAGTCGGGTCGAACTTGCCGTTTTCGTCCTTGGGGGCGACGGCGGGGCCGGCCTCCACGGGGTTCGGGTTCGGAGCCTCGGGGTCACAGACCGGGCGCTCTTCGCTCAGGTCGGGCGGGGTCACCGGCTCTGCGGCCTCAGCGGGCGCTGCCTCCGTCTCAGGGGCGGCGGGCTCCTCAGCGGGAGCGGTCTCTTCTGCCGGTGCGGCGGCTTCGGCCTCCGCCTTGGCCTCACCCTCGGCGTATGCCTCGGCGGTCTTGGCGGCCTCTGCGTCGTCCTTTTCGGCTTCCTCGGGGAACTCGATGGATTCGATGATGGGTGCGGCCTTCTCGTTCAGGAGCTTGTCCATGATGACGATGGCGGCACCGGTGGCCGCCACAGCGGCGGCAGTACCCAGAATGCGGAAGATTGCTTTCATGCCATGACCTCCTTGGTTATGTTGCAGTTAGGAGAAGGTGACAACATCGTTCAGCGGCTTCTCGGCAGGCTCCACCGACAGTGCGGTGAGCACCGGGCCTTTGCCGCGGTAGATGTTATGGAACTTATAGCCGACCTTTGCGGTCACTTTGACCCATGCCCGCTGCTCGAGGGCCTTGCAGCCGTCGTAGCTGCAGGGGAAGCCCACGAACTGAATGTCCTGTACGCAGCAGGTCATGGCGAACCGGCCCGGCACGAAACTGTTCTTGCCGGCACGGTTGGTCTGGCAGACCTGTGCGAGGAACTTGACGGTCTTGCCCGCGTACTTCTGGGGCTCGTCCTGACAGTCCATATACCAGATGCCGTAATCGTCGTCCGGGATGTCGATGACCGGGGCGTTGATGTCGAAGGGCAGGGGATCGGGGATGTCGTCGTAAGCCACGCTGCCGTCCTTGAACTCGTAGGCGATGTCGCACTTGCGGGATGCCTGACGCACCAGCTTGTGCAGCTCCTGACGGGCGGCGTCGTTGTTGACGGCCTCGGCGCGGTTGAAGACGATGAGCTCACTGCGGGCGATCTTGTCCAGCATCAGCGCGCGCATGGAGTTGTCGCGGGCGTAGGTCAGCGCGGTGGTGCCGTCGGCGGTGGCGATGCACTGGTAGACGATCCAGTTTTCAGGCAGATTGTTTGCCAGGTCCTGCAGCATCCACATACCGTTGTACTCGATGATCACGCGGCCTGCGTCGGCCTCCTTAGCCAGCTTTGCGAGGTTCTGGGGGTTCAGCTCAGCCTTGTCCTCGAGGTTGTAGAGCGTCACGCCGGGGAAGGCGAACTTCTTCTCATTGTACTCTTCTTCGCCCTCCTCGCAGACCAGCAGAAGGGTCTTGTCGCCGGAGTCGAAGTTGGGGTCTTCAAAGGTCTCCTGAATGAACTTGGTCTTGCCGCTCTCGAGGAAGCCCACAAACAGGTAAACCGGGATCTCATTTGCCATAATCTTTTATCCTTTCAGGGGCGGGGCCGATCAGCAGCCGAACAGTGCGGCGATGGCCTTTTCATCCAGCTTGGAGCCGATGACCACCAGCTTGCCGCCGACGTCCGCGCCGCGTGCGCGGACTTCCCACTCGCCGGGAACGTAGTCGAACTCCAGCCAGCCGTCTGCGCCGCCGTCCACGATGCCCTTGGAGCGGAGGATCATGCCGTAATTGCCGGTGTCCAGCTCGGTGAGGGCGTGCTCAATGTCAGCCTTGGAGAACTTCTTGGCCGTCTCGACGCCCCAGCTGGTGAAGACCTCATCGGCGTCGTGGTCATGATGATGGTGATGATGGCCGCAGCAGCAATGCTCGTCGTGGTCATCATGGTCGTGGTGGTGATGATGGTCATGCTCGTCTTCATCATCGTCATCATGGTCGTGGTGGTGATGATGCTCATGCTCGTCTTCATCATCGTCATCGTCATCATGGTGATGGCCGCAGCAGCAATGCTCATCATGGTCATCATCGTGGTCGTGGTGGTGATGGTGTTCGTGCTCTTCTTCCTCGTCCTCGTGGGCGTGCTCCTCGTTGGCCTTGGCAGCCATAGCGATAAGCTCAGCCTTAAAGTCGTCCTTGGTGGACATGGCCTTCAGGATCTGCTCGCCGGTCAGGGCGTCCCAGGCGGTGGTGACGATGGTAGCGGTGGGGTTCTTCTCGCGCAGCATGGCCACAGCGGCGGCGATCTTCTCCTCGGTGGCGTTCTGGGTGCGGCTCAGGATGATGCAGCTTGCGTGGCTGATCTGGTCGTCGTAGAACTCACCGAAGTTCTTCATATACATCTTGACCTTGTTGACGTCGGCCACGGTAACGAAGCTGCTCAGCTGAACATCCAGATGCTCGGCCACGCCCTCGACAGCGCGGGTCACGTCGGACAGCTTGCCGACGCCGGAGGGCTCGATGACGATGCGGTCGGGGTGGTACTGCTCCACCACCTGCTGCAGAGCGGCGCGGAAATCGCCCACCAGAGAGCAGCAGATGCAGCCGGCGTTCAGCTCATTGATCTGGATGCCGGACTCCTTCAAAAAGCCGCCGTCGATGCCGATCTCGCCGAACTCGTTCTCGATGAGCACGACCTTCTGGCCTGCAAAGGACTCTTTGATGAGCTTCTTGATAAGGGTGGTCTTACCGGCGCCAAGGAAGCCGGAGAAAATATCGATCTTGGTCATATTCGAAATGCCTCTTTCTTTTATGCAGACGCCGCAAAGGCGCTGCCCAGCAGGCCCGTCGGGCCTTACAAGCAGTCCGGGCCGCTGAGTGCTGACCCGTAAAATTCCTACACCCCTATTATAGCAAGGCTGTCAATGGCAAACCGGCCTTTTTGATGAGAAATTTGTAACATTTTTTGCAATTTGCTTGCGTTTTCGGGCGGCAGGACCAAAATGATACCTGCAGAATTGCATTCTGCGCCCCGGAATGATACAATAAGGGACAGCAAACCATCGCCGCCGGACGTTTTTCCGGCAGAATAAAGAAAGAAGGCTTTTTGACATGAGCATGAATACCGTTCCCGAGCGTCTGGCCGCCCTGCGCGAGGCCATGAAGGCAAACGGCGTGGACGTCTACCTCATCCCGGTGGGAGACCCGCACGCCAGCGAGTATATGCCCGACCACTACACTGCCCTGACCTACTTCTCCGGCTTCCACGGCGAGAACTCCAACTTCGTCGTCACCATGACCGAGAGCGCTGTCTGGGCCGATGGCCGTTACTTCGTGCAGGCCGAGAAGGAGATCGCTGGCACGGAGATCCAGCTGATGCGGATGGGCGAGCCGGGCGTGCCGACCGCCGAGCAGTACTGCGGCAAAGTCCTGCCCGAGGACGGCACGCTGGGCCTCTGCGGCCTGACTGCCTCCTGCGGTCTGGTGCGCAGCCTGCAGAAAGAGCTGGACGCCAAGAAAGGCACCATCAAGCTGCTGAACCTCGAGGACGAGCTGTGGACGGAGGGCCGTCCCGCCCTGCCCGCCACCCCGGCCTGGCTTCTGCCGAAGGAGTACGCAGGCTTCTCCCCTGCCGAGAAGCTGGGCCAGCTGCGTGCGAAGCTCTCTGAGCTGGGCTGCACCGCACAGCTGGTGGGCAAGCTGGACAATCTGGCATGGCTGCTCAATCTGCGTGCGATGGACATCCAGTGTACCCCCTACGCCATGGCTTACTGCTATGTGACCCCCGATAAGGCGACCCTCTTCATCAACACCGCCCGCGTCAGCGCCGAGGCTGCCGCGGAGCTGAAGGCAAACGGCGTGGAGCTGGCCGAGTACGACGATGTGCTTACCGTCCTCGCCGCCCAGACCGAAGAGCAGACCGTTCTGGCTGACCCCGTTTCCGTCAACTACGCTGTTTACCAGACCCTGCAGGCCAACCCGGCTCTGACCGTCAAGGACGAGGCCGACCCCCTGCTGCCCATGAAGGGCGTCAAGAACGAAGTCGAGCTGGCTCACACCCGCGAAGCTCACATCCGGGACGGCGTGGCTATGGTGCGCTTCCAGATCGAGCTGGAGAACCGTCTGGCTGCCGGCGAAGAGCTGACTGAGCTGACCATCGACGAGATCCTCCACAAGTACCGCAGCGCACAGGACAAGTTCCTGACCGAGAGCTTCGGCACCATTGCAGCTTACGGCCCCAACGCCGCCATGATGCACTACCACGCCACCGAGGAAGACCACGCAAAGCTCGAGAAGAAGGGCTTCCTGCTGGTGGACAGCGGCGCGACCTATATGGACGGCACCACCGACATCACCCGCACCTACCCGCTGGGTGAGCTGACGGAGGACGAGCGCCTGTTCTACACCTGGACTTTACAGTGCCACATCGACATCGCCCGGGCTGTCTGGCTGGACTACTGCGACGGCCATATGCTGGACACCATCGCCCGTGAGCCGCTGTGGCGCCACCTCATCAACTACCGCTGCGGCACCGGCCACAGCGTCAGCCATGTGGGCAACGTCCACGAAGGCCCCCACGCCCTGAACGGCCGCAACACCACCGTTTTCAAGCCGGGCATGATCGTCACCGACGAGCCGGGCGTCTATGAGGGCGGCGTCGTCGGCATCCGCATCGAGAATGAGCTGGAGTGCTACCACAAGGCATCCAACCAGTACGGCGAGTTCCTGGCATTCCGCCCCATCATGTTCGTGCCAATCGCCACCTCCCCCATCGTCCCGGGCGTTCTGAGCCGCGACGAGCTGGATTGGCTGAACGCCTACCACCGCGAGGTCTTCGAGAAGCTGGCTCCCCGCCTGACCGAGGACGAGCGCGACTGGCTGGCTAAGAAGTGTGCCGCCATCGGAGCGTAACAAATAAAACAAGGGCTGCGGCATATCGACAACCTCTCCGTCATTGCTTCGCAATGCCACCTTTCCTATCGAGGAGAGGCTTTGGCATTTCGTAAAGCTTTATCTCTTCGCCAGAGGCTCCCCTCGGTAGGGGAGCTGTCGAGCGACAGCGAGACTGAGAGGTTGGGATGTGCAACAGCCCGTTTTTGTTTCTCGTTATAATTTCTGTTCCAGCTCTGCCTTGTGCTCTTTCCAGTAGGCTTTCGCCTCATCGATGACCTTCTTGAAGGGGCCGGAGGGGTAAGTGCTCTCGGCGATGTCGATGAGGAATTTGTAGAGCTGGGGCCGCACCTGCTCATACATCCCAAGCCGGGTGTAGAGGTCCTTGTAGTAGTGGAACACCTGGAGCTTGTTCTGCACCAGAGCGGCGGGCTTTATCTGGGTGTGGCAGATGCTCTGAGGGTTCTGGACGTAGTAGTAGCCGGGCTGCGGGATGGACGCAAAGACATCGGCGTACTGGATATACTGCATGTTGAACACGAGGTCTTCGGCCCAGCGCATCTCGCTGGTAAAGCGGATGTCGTGCCGGGTGAGGATGTCGCGGCGGTAGAGCTTGTTCCAGAGCACGCTGTAAAAGTAAGAGGCGGGCTTATCCATCAGGCGGCGGGCGAAGGTGTCCTTGTCGTAGACGCCCTCGGGCAGGAAACCGTATTCCCGGTTCTCCGGCGGGCGCGCAACGTGCATGACGCCAAGGTCGTCCTGGAGCTTTTCCAGCACCTGTTCCGGCTTCGACACCCCGGCGGGGATGACCATGGTGTAGGGCGAGATGACGAGGTCGGCACCGGTCTTCTCTGCCGCCTCCACCAGCCGGGCGGTGTAGTCCGGGGCGATGTAGTCATCGCTGTCCACGAACTGGACGTACTTGCCGCCGGCAAGCTTCAGGCCGAGGTTCCGGGTGTCGGACACGCCGGAGTTTGCCTTGTCCACCAGCAGGATGCGGCTGTCCTTTTTGCGGAACTCCTCGCAGACGGGCAGGCTCTTGTCTTTGGAGCCGTCGTTGATGACGATGAGCTCGAGGTTCTTGTACTCCTGCCCGCAGATGCTTTCGAGGCAGCGGCTCAGGTGGCTCTGGGCATTGTACACAGGGACGATGATGCTGACGAGAGGCATTTCCATAGCAGTTTCTCCTTCTGTTTTTCAGAAGCTGTTTTCGTGAGCGGGGTGCGCCGAATGACGAGAATTTTTGCTCGCAGACAAGGCGATTTTCCGCAGCAATCCTTGGTGGATTGCAAGGGAAAACAACGCAGTATGCGAGAAAAAGGCCGTTCAGACGGTGCGCAATGCTTATGAAAACGGCTTATTAGAGCAATGATACTCCCGCCGGGCCGAAAAAGCAAGCGCCGGCGGCAGGCCCGAAAGGGGGCTTCGGAATGATATTTCATATCGCGGTGTGCAGCCCGGACAGCGTCCTCCGCAGCCGGGTGGAGCGGCAGTGTCTCGACTATTATGCCCGGCGGGACGACGCCTGCATCATCGAGCAGCTGGACAGCCCGGAGGCCCTGCTGGCCCGGGACGACGCCGGGGAGCGGTACGAGCTGTACCTCATCGAGCTGCCGTCCACGGCAGCCGCCGCATCGCTGCGGGCAGCGGCTGCGCTCCGCAGCCGGGGGCGGCGCAGTCCGCTGGCTTTTCTGGCCCACACGCCCGCCCACGCCTACAGCGCCTACCGGGTGGACGCCATGCAGTATTTATTGCTGCCTGTCCCGCCGGAACAGCTGGACGCTCTGCTGGCCCGGGCCGCCGAGCCGGAGTACGGCCCGGCCATCCCGGTAGCCACGGCGCCGGGTCTGCGGGTGCTGCCCTTCGCGGACATCGAATACCTCGAGTGTACCCACCATGTGGTGCATTTCCATCTCGCCAGCGGCGAGGATGTGCCGTCCCTGTCCGTCCGGGTGTCGTTCGTGCAGGTGGCCCAGCCGCTTTTGGCGGATGAGCGCTTCGTCCAGCTCCACCGCTCCTATGTGGTCAATCTGGCGGCGGTGTCCCAGCTGGCGGCGGGTGAGTTCTGGATGCAGAGCGGCGCACGGGTCCCTGTCCCCCGCGGGCGGGAGCCTGCAGCCCGCACGGCGCTGAAAGATTATCTGGAAAAGCAGTTCCGATAAAGCAATGGGGAGGCCCGGAAGAGCCTCCCCATTGCTTTATAATTTTGTCCAGTCCAGCTGCGTCCAATCCGTTATGTACTGGTCGGCGAGGCGCTGCAATTCGGGCTTATCGGCGGCGCTGGTCTCGTCCTCGATGTCGATGAGGTAAAAGCCGCACTGCCTGGCCGTACGGGTGGCGTAGACAGCGTCCTCGCAGACGACGGCGTCGGCGGGTTCGCTGCCGCCCAGCCGCTCGAGGACTTCGTGGAACACCTCGGGGCGGGCCTTGCTCTTCGCGCCCTGTGCGGTGTAGAAGAACTCGAAATAGTCTGCGACGCCCAGCCGGGTGAGCACCTCTTCGCACTGCTCTGCCCAGGTGTTGGAGCAGATGCACATCCGCACACCCTCGGCTTTCAGCCGGGCCAGCATCTCCCGGACGCCGGGCTTCAGCTCAACTTTTTTGTACAGGTCCCGGATGACCTGCCGCATGGCAGGCTCGTAGTCCCGGAGGGTCAGGGGCAGATCGTAGGTGCGGATGAGATACTCCGCGCCCTCCACCATCCCCATGCTCAGCAGAACATCGTGGATGCCGGGTCTTGCGGTGCGGCCATAGCGGCGCAGCAGCTCCAGCGGTGCGCCCTGCCACACCACGGTCATGCTGTCGGTGAGGGTGCCGTCCATGTCGAAAATCCATTGCTTGCGGTGCATCTGTCGTCCTCCTGAATCGTTCTGGCAAGGTGAATTTATTATAGCACATTTTTTGTTACAAAAACAGAGAGAAATCTCCCGGGAAATATGCTATAATCTAGGCAAAACCGGAACACATCAAAGGAGGCAGAAAACATGGTGCAGAACAACACCCCTGTAAGGGCGCTGGTGCTGGCGGGCGGGGGCGCCCGCGGCAGCTATCAGGTGGGCGTCTGGCGGGCGCTGACCGAGCTGGGCTGGCGGCCCCGGATCATTACGGGTACCAGCGTCGGCAGCCTGAACGGCGCCATGTTCGCCCTCGACCTCTACGAGACGGCCCGGGACATGTGGCTGACCATCCGCAGCCAGGATGTGATGGAGCTGCCCGCCGAGGATGCGCCGCTTCCCGAGCTGCACGCATTCCTCAAAGACGCTGTGACTCAGGGCGGCATGGACGTCACGCCGCTGGAAGCGATCGTCGAGCGGGTGCTGGACGAAGATAAACTCCGCAAAAGCCCCATCCGGCTGGGCCTCGTGACCGTGGAGCAGAAGACCCTCAAGGCCCGGGAGCTTCCGCTGGAAGAGATCCCCGAGGGCAAGGTGAAAGACTACCTGCTGGCCTCTGCGGCCTGCTTCCCCGCCCTGCGGGCCCACACCATCGACGGGGTGTCTTACCTCGACGGCGGCTACCGGGACAATATGCCCACCGCGCTGGCCCAGAAGATGGGCGCAGAAGAGCTGGTCTGTGTGGACCTGGAGGGTGTGGGCATCACCCGCCCCAACCGCACCGGCCTGCCCACCACCCTCATCCGAAGCTGCTGGGAGCTGGGCGACATCCTCCACTTCGAGCCCGCCACCGCCCGGCGGAACATCGAGCTGGGCTACCACGATACATTGCGGGCCTTCGGGCGGCTGCGGGGCTGCGCCTACGCTGTGGACAGCGGGGCTGAGAGCAGCGCGGATGCCGCCGCATTCCATGCGGCCTTCGAGGCCGTCCAGAAGGACGTGCGGGAAAAGCACCCCTCCACCCTGACGGCAGACGCTGCTCTCCTGCTGGCAAAACTCTCGGATGCAGAGCTCGCCCCGCTGGAAGCCGCGGCCGAGGACGTGGGCGTAGACCCCGCCCCCTACTACACCACCCGTACTTTGGGAGAAGCTTTCCTTGCAAAATGCGACTTCGAGCGCCTCAGGAGCTTCGAGCCGCTGTTCGAGGGCGAAGCAGGCCCGGCGCAGGCCGCACGGGCCGCTCTGCTGCCCAACACCTTTTTGCAGGCACTGGTCTGCCGGGCGCTGACCGGCAGAGTGCCGCCGGAGGAGATGGAAACATGAAGGTATATAAGGGCTTTACCGCATCGCCCGGCCTCGTGCTGGGTCAGGTCAGCCGGCTGGACCGCCCGCCGCTGGTGTTCGGCGAGGGGCCTTTCCACCCCGAACAGGAAAAGCAGGCGCTGGAAGACGCCATCAAGGTCGCTCAGCAGGAGCTGGACGAGATGGCCGGCCGCGCCGCGCCCTCGGAGCAGGCCATCTTCCTGTTCCAGAGCATGATGCTGGAAGACGAGGGCTTCATGAATGAGGTGGCTTTCCAGATAAAAGCCGGCGTCGGTGCCGCCGAGGCGATGGACCGTGTGGGCCGCCGCTACGCCGCCCAGCTGGCCGCCATGAAGGACAACGCCTACATGCAGCTGCGGAGCGTGGACATCCTCGACGTGACCCAGCGCGTCACCAACATCCTCTGCCACCGGCTCCGCAGCTGGCTGGCCCTCGACCACCCGGTCATCCTTGCGTCTGACCTGCTCATGCCCACCGATCTGTTCAGCGTCCCGGCGGGCCGCATCCTCGGCCTCATCACCGCCGAGGGCAGCGGCCAGAGCCATGCGGCCATCATCGCCCGCTCGCTGAACATCCCGGGCATCACCCAGGTGGGCGAAGAGTTCCTGAAAGACTGCGACGGCCGCGAGGTCATCCTGAACGCCACCGAGGGTGAGTGCATCCTTGACCCGGATGTCGCCGCCCGGCAGAGCGCCATCACCTGCATCTGCGAGATGCAGCGCCAGAACGAGGAGCTGAACGCCCAGCTCGAGCTGCCCAACCGCACCCGGGACGGCGAAGAATTCGAGCTTCTGGCCAACTGCTTCGGCCCCGAGGACGTGGGGACCGCGATGGAGTCCGGCGCGTCCGGCGTGGGCCTGCTGCGCAGCAGCTACATGATGATGCCCGGCCACGCCATGGACGAGCAGGAGCAGTATCTGTTCTACACCTCCTGTCTCGCCGTCGCCAGAGGCAGGACGGTGACGGTGCGCACCTTCGACTTCGGTGCCGACCGCACCATGGCCGACGCCTATCAGGGCGTCCAGTCCTCCAAGCTGGGCCTGCGGGGCATCCGCAGCAGCCTGCGCAATCTGCCCCAGATGGCGGTTCAGATCTGCGCCCTCATGCGTGCCGCCGCAAAAGGCCCGCTGCGGGTCATGTTCCCCATGGTGACGGATATCGAGGACTGGGATTCCGCCATGCAGGTGGTGGACTACTGCCGCCGCAAGCTCACCGAGCGGGGCGTGGAGTTCGAGCCGGATGTCCCCTTCGGCGTCATGCTCAGCGTACCCGCCGCCTGCCTGACGGCAGAGGACTTCACGGCCCACGGCTGCCGGTTCTTCGTCATCGGCACCAACGATCTGACCCAGTACACCCACGCGGTGAGCCGGGAACTGGCCATTGCCGAGCACTACTACCGTCCCGCAAGCCCGGCCATGAAAAAGCTCATCGCCATGGTGGTGGACGCCGCCGGGAAAGCGGACATCCCTGTCACCATCTGCGGCCTCGCCGTCGGCAATGCCGTCAACGCGACCCAGTATCTCCGCCTCGGCCTGCGCAGCTTCTCCATGAGCCCGCAGAACCTGCTGACCATCAAAAAGGCTCTGCGGGATGCAGATGCGAAATAAACCGTGCCATTGACAGTTTGAAGTTGATGTAGTACAATGTACTATGAAAAGGAGATGATGGTATGGCATTCTCGATTCGGTTATCGGAAGAAGAACGGCAGCTGGCCGACAGCTATGCAAAGCTCCATTCCATGTCGATGGGCGAAGCATTCAAGCGGGCGCTGTTCGACAAAATCGAAGAGGATTATGACATTACCGCTGCAGAGGAAGCCTACGGCGAGTATCAGCGCAGCGGAAAGAAGAGCCGCCCGGTGGGTGAGTTCTGGAAGGAACTCGACTTATGAAATACCGGGTGGAAACGACGCCGAGATTTGAAAAGGAATTTCGAAAATTAGACCGCTATACCCAGCGGATGCTGAAAGCGTGGATAGACAAAAACCTCGTGGACTGCGCTGACCCACGCGCCCACGGCAAGGGCCTGACGGCCAACCGGAGCGGACAGTGGAGGTATCGCATTGGAGATTACCGTCTGCTCTGCCTCATTGAGGATGAAGAGCTGGTGATCCTGGCTCTGACAGTAGGCCATCGGCGTGAAGTGTATCAGAACTGAATACAGCAAAACGGCGTCCCGCCTCGGCGGGACGCCGTTTCTGATGTCAGAACTTATTCAAGATTCCCCGTCAGGGTCATGACGGCAGAGACGACGGCCAGCGGGGCCGTCTCACAGCGGAGGATGCGGGGGCCGAGGCCGACGGTCTTTGCGCCGGCTTTTGCGGCCATCTCGGCTTCCTCGGCGGCGAAGCCGCCCTCTGCGCCGGTGATGATGGCGATCTTCAGCTTTTCGCCATCGGCGGGCGTGGCCTCGGCCAGCAGCCGGCGCAGGGGTGCGCCGCCGCACTCGTAGCAGAAGAGCACGAGGTCATACTGGTCGAGGCTGCGGCAGACGGCCCCGAAGTTGGGCAGCGGAAGGGCCACATCCGGCAGGATGCCCCGGCCGCACTGCTTGGCGGCTTCAAAGGCGATGCGGTTGTAGCGCTCGTTTTTCTGCTCTTCCTTCTTGGGCGCAGCCACGCAGTAGCGGCTGAAAAACGGGATGAAGTGGTCACAGCCCAGCTCGACGCCGTGGCGGATGACCTGCTCCAGCTTGTCCTGCTTGGGGTAGCCCACCAGCAGGGTGACGTCTACGGTGGGCTCTGCGGCGCTGGGGCAGCCCGGCTCCACGCTGAACTCCACCGTCTCGTCGCCGAAGCCGGTGATGGTGGCAGTATACTCGACGGCGCTGCCGTCGCAGAGGATGACGGTGTCCCCCAGTTTGCCCCGCATCACGCGGGAGAGATGGTGGGCGTCGGCCCCCCGCAGCACGGCGGTGCCGTCGGAAATTTCAGTGGTAAAATAACGGTGCGGCATGGTTCCTCCTTGAGCGTCCTTGCCCTCTCAGTCACCTTTGGTGACAGCTCTCCCAAAGGGAGAGGCTTAAAGCCGACCGCTGCATTCTAGGCTCTCCCTTTGGGAGAGCTGGACGCGAAGCGGCCTGAGAGGGCAAGCCCGCTGAAAAATTTACGCTTTTTTGCAGACGATGCATTCCCAGCCGCGCTTCTCCTTCACTTCCAGCACAGCGAGGCCGGCGGCTTCCAGCGCGGCGATGACCTCATCCTTCCGGCTGTCGATGATGCCGCTGGCGATGAAGACGGCGTCGTCGGCCATCAGGCCGGGGACGGCGGGGGCCAGCGACATGATGGCGTTGGCCACGATGTTGGCCGTGATGATGTCGTACTTGCCGCTGGCCTTGTCGGACAGATCGCCCACGAGGACGGTCAGCTTGTCGGCCACGCCGTTGAGGGCGGCGTTCTCGCCGGCGGTGCGGACGGCCACGGGGTCGATGTCCACGCCCTCAGCCACGGCTGCGCCCAGCTTGAGGGCCGCGATGGCGAGGATGCCGCTGCCGGTGCCGATGTCCAGCACCCGCTCGCCGCCCTTGACCCGCTCGTCCAGCACCTCGAGGCAGAGGTTGGTGGTCTCATGGCCGCCGGTGCCGAAAGCAAGGCCCGGGTCGAGGATGAGCTTGACGCGGTCGGTATCATAGTCCTGCCAGGACGGCACGATGGCGAGGCGCTGGCCCACGTCCATCGGGTGGTAGTACTTGCGCCAGCCGTTCTGCCAGTCCTCCTGCTCCACCCCCTCGGTCTCGGAGGTGTAGGGGATGCCTGCGGCCTCCATCCGGGCCGCGATGAGGGCCAGCGTCTCCACCGGCGAAGCGCCCGGCTCGAGGTACATGTGGATGATGACGGTGTCCCGGGGCTTGTCCAGCAGCTCCTGCTCGATGAGGTCCACGTGGGCGATCTGCTCCACCTGTTCCTCGATGTCGCTGTAGTCTTCGATATAAATGCCGCCCTCCGCGATCATGGTGGCCACGGCCTCGGCGGCCTCGGCGTCGGCTTTGGATACGGTCAGGCGAATATCAGTCCATTCCATAAGGATGCTCCTTCCGTGTATTGGGGATATACTGCCTTTATAGTACCCGATTCCGGCCCGGGATGCAAGCTCTCGGGCCGAAAGATACCCGAAAGGGCTTTCTTTTTTCCCGGCAGTATGTTAATATGGTGTTGTACCCGGACCGGGTCCGGGCGGCTTCCCGCCGGAAGCGCCCGCCGCATCGTTCCCCAAAGGAGGAATTATCGTATGTTTTTAGGAATGGATATTTACAGCTGGATCGCTGCTATCGTCATCGCGCTCATCGTCACATTCCTTCCGATCACGCTGCCGTTCAAGATCGTTCTCGCCATGGTGGCCATGGCCTGCTTCTACTTTGGACGCAAGTATTGTCACAATCATAAGAACGGCGGGGCCGAGACGCCCAGCATGAGCTCTGCCGAGAGCGAGGCACTGGCCTCCGGCATCCTGAAAGCCCTCGGCGGCAAGGACAATATCGTCAAGGTGGACTACTGCGCCACCCGCCTCCGCTTTGAGGTACACAGCTACGCCTCCGTGGACGAGGCCGCTGCCAAGGCCGCAGGCGCAGAGGGCGTCATCCGCCCGGCCAAGAACGCCTGCCAGGTGGTCATCAAGGGCGATGTGCAGGCTGTGTACGATGCCCTGCGCAAGCAGCTGTAACGAAGAAGCTGTTTTCTTACGCAAACAGCTTCTCGAACATCGCCGGGAACGGGCCGCCGCGCCCGGCCCGGCGGTATTTTTATCGGAAAGGAGTTTTGATATGAAGCCCCAGACCTTTACGTGGAAGAAACTCGCCGCCGACGAGCTGACGCGGGTGTATCTGGACGAGATGCACCGCGATTTCCCGCCCAGCGAGCTGAAACCCCTGAGCATGATTCTCAACAGCGAAGCCGCCGACATGGCCCACACATGGGGCGTGTTCGAGGGGGAGACGCTGGTGTCCTATCTGCTGATGGTGCGGCCTATGGGCTGTGAAGTGAGCCAGCTGGACTATTTCTCCGTCCTGCCCGCCTACCGCAGCACCGGCATTGGCGCACGTCTGCTGGCCGCTCTGCCCGCCCACGAGGAGGGCGCAAAAGCCATCCTCATCGAGGCCGAGTGTCCCGAGAAGGCCGACGACGAGGCCATGGCCGTCCGGCGTCTGGGCTTTTATGCCCGCTGCGGGGCCGTTGACACCGGCTGGACGGAGCGTCTTTTCGACGCATGGTTCCGGGTGCTGGTCCTGCCTGCCGAGGGGGAGACACTGGATGCGGAGACGGCCAACAAAGAGCTGGCCGACTGCTACAGCCGGGTGATGGGCGCGGACAAGTGGCGCAGATATGTCCGGCTCTACCGCCCGGACGGCACGGAAGAGAAATTCTGATTCGATCATAGGCTCTGAAAGGCTGCTTTACGTTCTGTGAAGCAGCCTTTTTTGCACCCTTCAGCGGGCGGGATGCACAAACGAACGTGCAGATTTTTGACAGTTTGACCGGAAATGTAAAATCGAGTGTCTTGTTTTCCACACCGACTTTACCAGAGGATGACAGCAGCGCAAAAACACTGCACAAAGCTTTACCTGCATTTTGCGCCGCCATGGTCGCAGCCGGATGGGCAGTGCGCTACAATAAAGGCGTCCCAAGAGAGATACAATGAGGAAAAGGAAAACAGCCCGGTCAGAACAAAAGGGCCGGCCCAATTGAAGGAGATATTATTATGAAAAAGATCACTCGTCGTTCGTTCCTGTCCGTCTGCGGCGCTGCTGCCGCTGCTGCTGCCCTGACCGCCTGCGGCGGTGCGGCTTCTTCCACTGCTGCCTCTTCTGCCGCCGCATCCAGCACCGCAGCTTCCGCTTCTTCTACGGCTGCGCTGTCCGGCAATGTCGCCACCGGCGGTTCCACCTCTATGAAGAACGTCATCGCCGCCCTGACCGAGGGCTTCGCTGAGCTCGAGCCGGATGTCACCATCAGCTATGACCCCACCGGTTCCGGCGCAGGCATCACCGGCGCTACCGATAAGACTCTGGACATCGGCCTTTCTTCCCGCGCCCTGAAGGCTGACGAGACCGGCGTCACCGGCACCATCGTAGCTCTGGACGGCATCGCCATCATCGTCAACAAGGACAGCAAGGTCGAGGACCTGACCGTTGACCAGCTCAAGCAGATGTTCACCGGCGAGATCACCAACTGGTCCGAGGTCGGCGGCGACGACGGCGAGATCGTTCTGGTGGGCCGCGAGGCTGGCTCCGGCACCCGCGATGGCTTCGAGAGCATCGTGGACGTCAAGGATTCCTGCAAGTACGCGCAGGAGCTGACGGCTACCGGCGCTGTCATCAGCGCTGTGGAGGCCAATCCTCTGGCCGTCGGCTACGCTTCCCTGTCTGCCATCGGCGACACCGTCAAGGCTGTGACCGTCGGCGGCGTGGAGTGCAGCGAGGAGACCGTCAAGGACGGCAGCTATGAGGTGCAGCGTCCCTTCGTGTTCGTCACCAACGACTCCGTCACCCTCTCCGCTCAGGCTCAGGCGTTCTTCGACTTTGCTACCAGCACCGACGCTGCCGACCTCATCCGCACCGCGGGCGCTGTGCCGGTGAACGAGTAACTTTGTGAGGGGATCCCTCAGGTGTTTTTATGAAAAAATTCGAGCTGCCCCGCACCCCGGCCCAATGGCTGGAAGCTGTCATGAACGCCATCTTCTTCCTCTGCGGCATCCTCGCCGTGGGCTGCGTGGCTGTCATTACCATCTATATGTTCCTGTCGGGCCTGCCCGCCATCGGAAAGATCGGCCCGCTGAACTTCCTCTTCGGCACCGAGTGGGCCTCCACGGCGTCTGAGCCGAAGTACGGCATCCTGCCCTTCGTGCTTTCGAGCATTTACGGCACCCTGGGCGCGTCCCTCATCGGCGTGCCGGTGGGCCTGCTGACAGCAGTGTTCCTCTCGAAAGCGGCAGCTCCCGGCGTGCGCAATGTGGTCGTCACGGCGGTGGAGCTGCTGAGCGGCATCCCCAGCGTGGTGTTCGGCCTGCTGGGCATGCAGGTGCTGGTGCCTGCGGTGGCGAAGGTGTTTGGCAAGGCGTCGGGCGCCTGCCTGCTGTCGGCCATCGTGGTGCTGTCCATCATGATACTGCCCAGCATCGTGTCGGTGTCGGTGACGGCCCTCAACGCCGTGCCGCCCGAGTATGAGCAGGGCAGTCTGGCACTGGGTGCGACCGATACGGAAACGTGGTTCAAGATCAGCATCCCGGCGGCCAAGAGCGGCATTGCAGCCGGTATCGTTCTGGGCATCGGCCGCGCCATCGGCGAGGCAATGGCCGTCATGATGGTGGCCGGCAACAGCCCCAATATGCCGGACAGCCTCTTCCGCAGCGTCACCTTCCTGACCACAGCCATCGCCAAGGAGATGAGCTACGCCAGCGGCCTGCAGAAGCAGGCGCTGTTCAGCATCGCGCTGGTGCTCTTCATCTTCATCATGGTCATCAATGTGCTGCTCAACGCTGTGCTGAAGGGAGGAAACAGGGATGAAAAGTGACTTCTCTCCCTCCCGCCGCACATGGAACGTCATCATGACCGCGCTGGTCTGGGCGGCGGCAGTGCTGGTCATCGCCCTCACGGTGGGCGTCATCGGGCTGGTACTGGTGCGGGGCATCCCCAACATCAGCTGGGAATTCCTTTCCACCACCGCCAGCGTCCTCAAAGGCACCGACGGCATCCTGCCCGCCATCCTCAACACGTTATATGTCATCCTGCTCACCCTGCTCATCGTCCTTCCGCTGGGCGTGGGCGCGGCAGTTTACCTCACGGAGTACGCCTCCAACCGGAAGCTCATTGAGGTCATCGAGTTCACGAATGAGACGCTGGCGGGCATCCCCAGCATCATCTACGGCCTCGTGGGCATGCTGGTCTTCGCCCAGACCATGGGCTTCAAGACCTGCCTGCTCTCCGGCAGCCTGACGCTGGTGGTCATGAACCTACCCACCATCATCCGTACCACGCAGGAGTCCCTCAAAACGGTGCCGCAGGGCTACCGGGAGGGCGCTCTGGGCCTCGGCGCGGGCAAGTGGCACATCATCCGCACCATCGTGCTGCCCTGCAGCATCGACGGCATCGTCACCGGCTGCATCCTGGCCGTGGGCCGTATCGTGGGTGAGAGCGCGGCCCTGCTCTTCACCGCCGGCGCGGCGGAAGTCATTGCGGGCAGCATCGCCAAGGCTTACACATCCAACGGCGCGACCCTCTCCGTCCTGCTCTATCTGCGGGCCTTCGAGGACGGCGACTTCGCCTCCGCCTGGGGCATCGGCGCAGTGCTGCTGGTCCTGGTGCTTCTCATCGACCTTGCAGCCCGTCTGGCAAAAACAAAGCTCAAACAGAAACAGTAAGGGGTATTTTATGGATAACAATATGCCGGTCATCTCGGCAAAAGATCTGAACCTCTGGTACGGCGACTTCAAGGCCCTCAAGGGCATCTCGCTGGACGTGGGCGAACGGGAGATCACTGCCCTCATCGGCCCCTCGGGCTGCGGCAAATCCACCTTCCTCAAGACCCTGAACCGGATGAACGACCTTGTGCCGAACGTCCGCATCGAGGGCGACGTCCGGCTCCGGGGCGAGGATATTTTCTCAAAGGAGATGCAGCTGACCGACCTGCGCCGCCGCGTGGGCATGGTCTTCCAGAAGGCGAACCCCTTCCCCATGAGCATCTACGACAATATTACTTACGGCCCCAAGCTCCACGGCGTCCGCAATAAGGCGGAGCTGGATGAGCTGGTGGAAAGCTCCCTGCGGGGCGCTGCCCTCTGGGACGAGGTGAAAGACCGCCTGAAAAAGAGCGCGCTGGGCCTCTCCGGCGGCCAGCAGCAGCGCCTGTGCATCGCCCGGGCTCTGGCTGTCAAGCCCGAAGTCCTGCTGATGGACGAGCCCACCAGCGCCCTCGACCCCGGCTCCACCATGAAGGTGGAAGAGCTGATGAGCGAGCTGAAAAAGAACTACACCGTGGTCATCGTCACCCACAACATGCAGCAGGCGGCCCGTATCAGCGACCGCACGGCCTTCTTCCTGCTGGGTGAGCTGGTGGAGTGCGGCCCCACGAGCGAAATTTTCAGCACCCCGAAGGATAAGCGCACCGAGGACTACATCTCGGGCCGCTTCGGTTAAAAAGGAGGGTTTGCGATATGAGCACACGCACACAGTACGAAGCCGACCTCGCGGCCCTGAAGGGATCGCTGGCCAGGATGGGCCAGCTCTCTGCCGACGCGGTGGAGGATGCGCTGGAAGCCCTCTGCACGGCGGACGCCGAGGAAGCAAAGGGCATCATCAAGGGCGACACCGAGGTCAACCGGATGGAGCGGGACATCGAGCACCGCTGCATGACCCTGCTGCTGCGTCAGCAGCCGGTGGCAGGTGATCTGCGCTTTATCTCTGCTGCCATGAAGGTGGTGACAGACGTGGAGCGCATCGGTGACCACGCCGCCGACATCGCGGAGATCGTCCCCCATCTGGCCGGCGTCCGCAAGGCGGGCGACCCCGCCGTGAGCAGGAGCATTGAGATGGGCCGCAAAGCCCACAAGATGCTGCAGGACGCCATGAGCGCCTTTGCGGCGGAAGATGAGACGGCGGCAAAAGCCGTCATCGACGCCGACGACGCCGTGGACTACGACTTCAACACCATCAAGCGGATGCTGGCGGCGGAGATCGCCGCCGACCCCGGCAAGGTGGACGCCGCGCTGGATGTGCTGATGGTCATCAAGTACCTCGAGCGCATCGGCGACCACGCCGTGAACATCGCCGAGTGGGTGGAGTTCCTGCGCACGGGCCGGTATCACCACGAGAAGATGTTCTGAGTTCTGTTTTCCTCTTCTTCTTTTCCTGAAAAGCTGCTGCCCCACATGGGCGGCAGCTTTTGCTTTGTCGAAACCCCGTCTGAAAAATTTTGGGGTTTTTTCTTGTCTTATGCAATTTCCGGCCCGGATGCGCCGTATTATAAGCAGAAGCCTCCCAACAGAGGGACGCTTATGAGACCTGAGCGCGGCCCGGCTCCGACATCCCCCATGTCCCCGGCTGCGCCGCAACGGAGGATACCTATGAGCATCAAGAAATTCCCGCTGGAAGCCTACGGCGCGGCCGTCAGCCGCGAAGAGCTGGTGCAGGCGGCTTTGGATGAGATCACCAAGAATTACCGCGAGGCCAGCCTCTCCAATGTGGCCCGCAGCTACGGCGTCTCTCTGGCCTATGTCAGCGAGTGCGTCCGGGCGCAGACAGGCCGTACTTACAAGGAATTGCTCCAGAAGCACCGGATGGAGACTGCCGCCCGCCTGCTGCGCCGCAGCGACTGGAACATCCAGCAGATCATCACCTACGTCGGCTACGAGAACACCAGCTATTTCTACCGCCTGTTCCACGAGCGGTACGGCCAGAGCCCCCGTGAGTACCGCCAGAGCCGCGCGGCCCGCACCCGCACACCGGCCTGACCTTTGAGCACACCGCGAAAAAAGACGTCCCGTGTCAGCGGGACGTCTTTTGATGTCTTAAGATGGAAAAACGATGCAGAGTGTGTTACAATAAAAGCCGGACCTGAAAAAATGCGGGAGTGCGCCGCGGCGCATAGAAAGAGAAGGTGGGAATGGAATGTTTCGTGGAGCACGGCGCTCTGATCTGGAGCAAATTTTAGAGATCTATGCCCATGCCCGGAAAGCAATGGCGGATTCGGGCAACCCGACCCAGTGGGGCGACAGCTATCCGCCGCAGAAGATGCTGGAAGAAGACATCGACTCCAACCGGCTGTTCGTCTATACGGTGAAAGGCCGTCTCGAGGCGGTGTTTGCCTTCATCCTCGGGCCGGACCCCACCTACGCGAAAATCGAAGACGGCCAGTGGCTCAACGATGAGGTGCCTTACGGCACCATCCACCGGCTGGCCTCGGCGGGCGGCCGCAGGGGCGTGGCGTCTGAGGTCATCACATGGTGCCTCGAGCACTGCGAGAGCCTGCGGGCCGACACCCACGCCGACAACAGGATCATGCAGCATCTTCTCGAGAAGAACGGTTTTGCCCGCTGCGGCATCATCCATGTGGAAGACGGCACGCCCCGCGTCGCCTACCAGAAGCTGTCGGTCACCGTACACATGCAGGAAGAATAAGGAGGGACTGGCATGAAGATCACACAGGTAAAGCTGGGCCGTATCTCGACCCCGCTCCGCGTCCCCTTCAAGACAGCGCTGCGCACCGTGAGTAGCGTGGAGGACGTCATCGTTGAGCTGCACACCGACACCGGCGCGGTGGGCTACGGTGAGGCACCTCCCACCGGCGTCATCACCGGCGACACCACCGGTGCCATCATCGGCGCCATCCGCGACCACATCGCCCCGGCCATCCTGGGCCGCGGCCTCGACGAGTTCGAGGATCTGACCGCCGCCGTGCAGAAGGCCCTCGTCCACAACACCAGCGCCAAGGCTGCCGTGGATATGGCCCTGTGGGATCTGCTGGGCCAGAAGTACAGCGCCCCGGTCTACCGGATGCTGGGCGGCGCGCGCAGCAATATCGTGACGGACATCACCATCAGCGTCAACCCGCCCGAGGAGATGGCCCGGGACGCCCGCACCGCCATCCAGCGCGGTTACGACTGCCTGAAGGTCAAGGTGGGCATCGACCCGGAGCTGGACGTGGCCCGTCTGGCCGCCGTCCGCGAGGCCGTGGGCAAGGACGTCAAGCTCCGCATCGACGCCAATCAGGCGTGGAATGCAAAGCAGGCTGTCCGCATCCTCGACCAGATGCAGGAGAAGGGCCTGGACATCGAGTTCGTCGAGCAGCCTGTCCCGGCAGCTGACCTCGAGGGGATGCAGTACGTCACCCGCCACGCCAGTGTGCCGGTGCTGGCCGATGAGAGCGTGTTCAGCCCGGCGGACGCCCTGCGCATCATGCAGACCGGCGCAGCCGACTTTGTGAACATCAAGCTGATGAAGTGCGGCGGCATCACCAACGCCCTCCGCATCGCCTCGGCGGCGGAGGTCTACGGCGTGGAGTGCATGATCGGCTGTATGCTGGAAGCCAAGATCTCGGTCAACGCAGCCGTGGAGCTGGCCTGCGCCAAGAAGATCATCACCAAAGTGGACCTGGACGGCCCGGTGCTCTGCCGCGAGGACCATATCCTCGGCGGCGCGGTCTTCGACGAGAAGAATATCACCGTTTCGGATGCACCCGGCATGGGCATCCAGGGTTTTGTCCCCGGCAAAGTGACCTATCTGGACGACTGAAAAATCAGAAAAAATAAATAAGAATGACTACCCCCCGGCAGACAAACTCTGCCGGGGGATTTTTCTGCCCTGAGCGGTGAAATATTTTGGTCGTGTATTTCTACGGCGAACACATAAGGCGGCGCGGAGGAGGGGCGAAAACGAAAAATCTGCCGAAGCAGCCCGAAAAATTTACTGAAAACCTTTGACTTTTCTTCCGTGTGTGCTATAATAACAGCTGTCTTTGGGTAAGAGACAGGAAAAGTGTGCGTCGAGGACGCACAAATACGGAGGGGTGTTCTATATGATGAATGGTGCAAAAGCCATTGTGAAGAAGTACAATGAGGTCAGCCTCATCCTTCGCATCGTCGTCGGTCTGGTCATCGGCGCGGTGCTGGCGCTTGCGGTGCCGGGCGCAGGCTGGGTCGGCGAGCTGGGCAGCCTGTTCGTCGGCGCACTGAAGGGCATCGCTCCGGTGCTGGTGTTCGTCATCGTGGCGAGCGCACTGGCACAGGGCAGCTCCAAGCTGGACCGCCGCTTCGGTACGGTCATCTGGCTGTACATGCTCACCACCTTCCTTGCGGCTGCGATCGCTTCGATCACCAGCTTCATGTTCCCTGTGTCGGTCGTTCTGGCAGACGCTGCCCAGTCGGACGTGGTGCCGCAGGGTCTGGGCGAGGTGCTGAGCACCCTGCTCACCAACTTCGTCGCCAACCCTGTCAGCTCTCTGATGAGCGGCAACTACATCGGCATCCTGTTCTGGGCCTGCATGTTCGGCCTTGCCATGAAGAACATCGGCTCTGACACCACCAAGAAGTTCCTTGCCGACACTGCCGACGCTGTGTCGCAGGTGGTGCGCTGGATCATCAATCTGGCTCCCTTCGGCATCATGGGTCTGGTGTACACCAACGTGGCCGGTAACGGTCTGGCCATCTTTACCCAGTACGGCAAGCTGCTGGCCCTGCTGGTGGGTACCATGCTCTTCATGGCGCTCATCGTTTCGCCCTTTATCATCTTCCTCTATCTGCGCTGCAACCCGTATCCGCTGGTGTTCCGCTGCCTGAAGGAGTCCGGCCTGACCGCTTTCTTCACCCGCAGCTCTGCGGCCAACATCCCCGTCAACATGGCCCTGTGCGAGAAGCTGGGCCTCGATAAGGAGATGTATTCCGTCTCCATCCCTCTGGGCGCTACCATCAATATGGATGGCGCGGCCATCACCATCACCATCATGACGCTGGCTGCGGCCAACACGCTGGGCATCCCCGTGACCCTGCCCGCTGCCGTCGTCCTGAGCGCCATGTCCGCTCTGGGTGCCTGCGGCGCTTCCGGCGTGGCCGGCGGCTCTCTGCTGCTCATCCCCATGGCCTGCTCCCTCTTTGGCATCTCCAACGATGTGGCCATGCAGATGGTCGGTGTCGGCTTCATCATCGGCGTGATCCAGGACTCTGTGGAGACTGCGCTGAACTCCGCCGGCGACGTGGAGTTCGCCGCGACCGCCGAGTATCATCAGTGGCTCAAGCAGGGCAAGCCCCTGCCGGACTTCCTGAAGTAATTGCCTTCCTTCTTTCTTCGTGTATGTTCATAACGCAGAGCGAAAGCCCTGAAAAAAGACCAGCATTGCATCCGCAACGCTGGTCTTTTTTGCGTGTGTAAGGGATCAGAAGAAGAACCCGAAAATCAGGCGAAGCTTAGAACGGGAAAAGGTCCTTGACCTTGTTCCATACCGCTTTCAGGCCGGAGCCGGAAGCGGAGAAAACGCCGTTGGTCGTCAGCTGGATATCGCTGAAGGTGATATTTGCATTGCGTGCCACATAGAAGCCGACATAGATGTAATCGGAATCAATGGCGGTCAGTGCGTAGTCGAAGCCTGTGGAAGCCGTCTCGTTGTCGCCGTAGATCAGAGTGAAACCGTCTGCCGTGCCGATGAGCTTCAGGTCAACGGTGTCGCCTGCACCGTACTTGACAGTCGCAGCCGGGCCGTCGTACAACTCACCGCTCTTGCGGCCGAAGCAGTTGATCGCACCCTGATTCCGGGTGCCGACGGCGACATAATCGCCGATGGGGTCGGAGATGCTGGTATCAACATACATCTCATCACGGGCCATCAGGCCGAAGGAGACCTGATTGTTTTTTGCCAGTGAGTTGACGGTGGCCTTTGCGGTCAGAGTGAAGTTGGTGCCTGCAGGCAGCTTGACGTAGTACATCATCAGGCCGTCCACCGTGGACGCGATCTTACCGCGGTTGTTGGTGACGCCGAGGGTGATGTTTTGGCCGTCAACTGTTGCGGTGAAATCGCCGCCGGAGATTTTATCATTGCCGCCGACATTGCCGAAGACGGAACCATTCCAGACGGTGCCGTTGGCGTCGGTAAAGGCCGGCCAGAGCGTGCTGTTCTCGGTGGGAGAGACATAGCTGGAAGGAACGTAATCCGGGTTTGCGGCATCGCCGTAGAACTGCTTGTAGGTGGGCTTTTCCTTGTGTTTGCTGTACGCGCCCAGCGGCGTGTCGATGGTGAGCTGGTCGATGAGCCATGCGTTCAGCTTTGCACCATAGCTGTTGGTGTGGGTCAAGTCAAGACCGGTGGGAACCAGATTGCCCTTTTTGCCTTCTTTTGCGCCGGTAAAGCTGTGGGTGTACTGAGCCTTTTTGCCCATCGTGATGTTCTCGTTGATGGTGGCATCGGTCAGATCCACGCAGATGAGGTGCAGCTCGCTGCACATATCACGGATGGCCTGTGCGTAATAGCCGCCCTCATAGACGGTGTCGCCAATGGTGACGGTCTGGGTCTTGTGGCCGGAAGCACTGTCGTAGCTGGCCTTGGTGTTCTCGTTCGTCAGGCGCGCAATAGGCGTGCAGACGACCGGGATGACACCGCGCTCCAGAGCAGGCTGGATGTAGTTGACATAGAGGCTGTTGGCAAAGGAGCCTTCGGTTTTGTAGTCGCCGTTGGGTTTGGTGTAACGGGCAGGCTCGGTCTTCTCGTCATTGTGGCCGAAGCCGATGATGAGGAACTTGTCGCCGGAAGCGTCGCCCAGAGCCGGAACGGTATCGGAACCGTTCATCAGGGTATTGTAGCTGCTCATGCCGGTAAAGTCCTTGCTGGACGCACCGGAGACAGCCAGATTGTAGACATCTGCGTTGAAGTAGTTCGCAATCTCCTCACCGTAGCCTTCACGCGGCAGATAATAGCTGTCGTCGAAAGCGGAAACGGTGGAGTCGCCGACGACCCAGATGGTCGCCTTGGCCGCCTCGGGCTGACCCCATGCGGAACCGCGTGCGCCTGCATCGGTGGCGGCCAGACCCTCAGCGGTCAGCAGGAGCAGGCCGTGCATATTGATGCTGCCGTCTGCGTTCCGGGTCGGAGCAACGGAGGTGTCGAGGCTCTCAAACCAGCTCTCCTTCACCGTGACGGTGTTGGTGGATTTGTTGTGGCTGGTCTGGGTTTCGGAATCCCAGTAGAAGTTGTTCGGGCCGTAGACAGCGGTGCTGCTCTGGCTCTGGAGGGCCAGCTGCTCCTTGCCGTCGGTACCCTTGCGGAAGGAGATGACACCGTCGGCGGCATAGTCGGTCACAGCGGACTTGTTGCCGGTGTAGAGCGCGACGTTATAGCCCTCGTTGTTGTAGGAAGTGGAGCTGTAGACCTTGACGTCCGGGCAGGAGTTGGAGTCGATGCCCTTGGCGGCGTTGTCGTAGGAGATGGAGTTGAGGAGCTTGTGGTTGCCGGGCAGATTGGTGCCGCCCATCTTGAAGCCGTTGCCGTTGCCTGCCGCGATGGTGACAGCAACATTGCTGAAGCTCAGGTTGCCGTCGTCGTCACAGGTGACGGTCGGGAACTGGAGCGACTGCTTCTTGACCGGCTCTGCAGCCAGCATCAGATAACCGTTCTTGTAGGCGACGCAGTTCTGGATGGTGACCGCGCCGATGGAACCGGTTGCAGCCTTTGCGAAGAGATCCCAGCCGTCATCGGCGTTGTAAGCAGCGATGCAGCCGTCGAAGACGTTGCCCTCGCCGGTGGTCAGTTTGGCGGCAAAGCCGTCGGCGTCTTCCATCGCGCGGTCTGCGTTGTTCATGGAGGTGCAGTTCTTGATGGTGTTGTGGCTGGGCCACAGAGCCTTGTTATCAGTGGACAGGCCGGAGACCTGCAGGCCGGTGTTGCCGTTGTTGTAGAAATTCATCTGCTCGAGGACGCAGTAGCTGCCGGCCAGCTGCATACCCTTCGCGCCGTCTGCGGTGTTGGTGATGTTGATCTTGCTGATGTTCCAGTAATTGCCCCAGACACTGAAACCAGTGCCGACGCCGCCGAAGTCCAGCGTTGCGTACTTGCCGTCAGCAGTCGTCATGGTGATGGGAGCTTCTGCGGTGCCGTCGCGGCCGCGCTCGACTTTCAGCTCACCGGTCAGATGGTAGGTGCCGCTTTCCAGCTGGATGGTCTGGCCTGCTGCGGCGTAGTTCAGCGCGGTCTGAATGTCAACTGCGTCTTCCGCACGGGTGCCATTGTTAGCTGCGCTGCCGTCCGGGGTGACGACGATGATGCCGTTCGCGCCCAGAGTACGGAGCGAAACCTTCTTCTCGATAGCAGCGGAATCGTAGCTGCTCAGCTTTTCGTACGCGCTGATGGTGTAGTTTTTGTCCGGGGTGAACTTGACCTTAAAGGTGGTATCGCCGGTCACGGCGTAGCTCTTGGAGAAGGGCTCACCTGCCTTGATGTCCACATTTTTGTCCACGACCACACCGTTTGCGGAGACGGTCGCTTTGCCGTCGGCGTTGGCCTTGAACACCAGTTCATAGCTGTCACCGGTGCAGGTGGCAGGGCTGGTGATCTGGTAAACGGGGGCAACATAGCTGGTAGGCTGGAGCGTCCACTCGGAAGCGTTCCACGTGCTCGTGGTGTAGGTGATGTTGGAGAAGGTCACGTTCATGCCGCGCGCCGCCGCAAAGCCCAGATAAGCTTTGTTGGCTTCCTGCACGGTCATGGGGTCGTCCAGCTCTGCGTACTTGGAGACGCTGGAAGCGGTGCTGTCCTTCGCCGAGATGTACAAGGTCGAAGAGCCGACGACGTCGCCGGTCGAGCCGTCGGCGTTGATGGCGTACTGGGTGGCGACGTAGCTGTTGCTGGTCTTGGCAAGGCTCACACGGTAGGTGTCGCCCTGCTTGATGGCCTGCGAGCTGAACGCCGCACGATTCGACTTGATGTCGTTGGAAGCAGCCGTCTCGTTGGAGATGATGCCGGTGTAGCTGCGGACGCCCACAGCGTCTTTGATCTCAACACCGTCCAGAGGGAGCTTGGTGCCGACGACAGAAATTTGATTCGAGAAATAGCTGCCGGAGCCGCTGATGCTGTCGCGCACCATGAGGGCAAATCCCTCCTGACCGTCCGGAGCCGGGTTCACATAATCGATGGTGACATCGGCCTGCAGATAGAAGTTCTGGGTGGTCGGGTCGATGGTGGTGTAGTAGAAGGACAGGCCGTCTGCCGGGGAGTCCGCGACGAACTTGCCGCCCTTCTTGTCGATGGTGCCATCATCTTTGATGGTGCAGGAGTTGAGGGTGACCTTGCCGTTGATGTCCGCGCCATCTGCGATGGTGTTGACTCCTGCTGCAGTGGAGGTGCCGA
>ERZ810647.25-NODE-25-length-35316-cov-10.0983_pt1 | contig 35316 bp, 29 predicted proteins | sample MGYA00520191_ERZ810647 | MGnify/ENA primary metagenome ERZ810647 (study PRJEB31588, sample SAMN03399870) | human gut metagenome | study: EMG produced TPA metagenomics assembly of the PRJNA231909 data set (A prospective, longitudinal analysis of the... | reverse complement strand
GCATCGGCCGTCCCGGAAAGACCAAGACGCGCCCCGCCACCAAGTGGAATGGCTCCACGATTACCCATCTTCTGTACCAGCAGGAGTATTGTGGTGATGTTCTGAACTTCAAAACCTACTCCAAGTCCTACAAGAATAAGAAGCGGATTCATAACGACCCGGAAAATTGGGTAGTGTTCCAAAATGTTCACGAGCCAATTATTGAGCGAGCCGTGTTTGAACAGGTACAGCAGAAACGCGGAAAAATGCGCAAACGCCGTACCAGCAACGGAGAACACAATATGTTCTCTGGCTTGCTTGTCTGCGCAGACTGCGGCTGCAATCTGCATTTCCACTTCAATCAGGGCAACCCGGAAATCAAGTATTTCAACTGCTCCAACTACAAGGGCAACCGTGGCACCTGCCAATCCACCCACTACATCAGGGTAGACTTTCTGGAAGAAGTGGTGCTGGGCGAGATTCGGCGGCTCACCAAGTTTGCCAGCCTCTACGAGAACGACTTTCTGAAAGCTGTTATCGGGCACTCCCAGCAGGCGGACGAAGCCGACCGCAAGCTGAAAGAGAAAGAGTTGAAAGCACTCCTTGCCCGTGATGAAGAACTGGACGGCCTCTTTGAGCGCATCTATGAGGACAATGTTTCCGGCAAGATCTCTGATGAACGCTTTTCCAGAATGTCCCGGAGATATGAGGACGAGCAAAAGGAGCTGACCGAGAAAATCAAACAGCTCCGCTCCGAAATCGAAAAGCAGAGCAGCCGCACCATGACAACGGATATGTTCATCAGTCTGGTTCGCAAGTACACCAGAGCAAAAAAGCTGACACCCCGGATGCTGAATGAACTGGTGGAAAAAATCGAAGTGTTCGATGCAGAAAAGGTCAACGGTGTATGGGAGCAGCGGCTCCGCATTCACTACAACTGCGTTGGCACCATCGAGATTCCAAGCGCACTTCCTTTGCCGACACCCGATGTGTCGGTGAATACAAGAAAAGGCGTAGTTGTGAACTACGCCCCTTGTGATGTCGCTATTTAGCAAATAAAAAATGACGAATGCTCTTTAACAGCTAAATGCTGTAAGAACATTCGTCATGGTGCGATGGAAGGGACTCGAACCCCCGGCCTACTGATTCGTAGGAACCGAATGGCACATTTTGTCCATTTCATCATTCAACGTTAAATCGTAGTTTTAATCGAATTGCCGTTATTTTACCGTTGTTATTCTGTTGCATTCTTTGCATTGCTTGCACGTCTTTGCACCTGTTATCCATCCTTGCGATGTGCAGAAAATGTGCAAAAGTGTGCAGCGCCAAAATCAGCCCGGCAAAACAGGCTGTTTCGCACAGCCCCAAAAGCTGGATTTCAACGGTATTTATTGTACAAAATTTTCCATTTTTATCCAAACAACAATCTTACATGACACATCGGTTCTATGGCAGGGTTTAGGACATCCGAATAGACACCATTTGATAGAAAAATGAGGCTCACCATGAACAAACTGCTTTCCTGCCGCTTCAATATGGACACCAATCGAGTAGAAGCCCGATTCGTGGATGGCTCCATCCTCGCCATCGACTGTATCGCCGTTGAGGAAGAGTACGGTGACACCCCGGCACAGCGGGCAGAACTGGACTGGCTGCTCTACAACAAGCCCTTGGAGTACGCCCAGCTTGTGCTGAGTGGAGAGATAGAGCATTATCTGTCACTAGGATGTGACCATGGCAGACTTGAGGATTGATGATTCAGCAGCCGTTCGCAAAAAATTAAAGAATCATCTTTGCAAAGACCATTGCTATTTGCGCCCAAATCGAATATAATATAAATAGGAAAGCGGACGTCATTCCGCTGGTGTGGCTGACACCTAAAATCCGATCTGATGCAGGACGTAAGGGCCTGAGGCTGGCGGGCAGCGATAAAACCCGAAAGCGATGCAGGACGTAGGGGCCTGAGGTTGGCGGACAACGATAAAATCAGTCGCAAGGGACATCGGACAGCACCACGGTGTTGTAGATGTCCCTTTTATTTTGTAAAAACGCAAAGGAGCGCAGAATCAACTATGACGAAAAAAGAAGCACTGTCCATCGTTTTTTCCTGTGCGCCATTGTATAAAGAGAATTTGGTAGACAGAAGCCTGCTGTTCATCACCACCGACAAGCACAAGAATGTCCATTGTCTGGAGGTCACGTTCGATATTGGCAACTTTTTGCACATGACAGGCTTCAAGCTGCGGAAATCCGGCATCAATGCTCGGCACTTTTTCAATCTGTGCTATGACAAACGTCTGACCGAAGCGGACTTTGATTTTTCCGCAGACGGAACCACCGAAATGAAAATGCGGGTTCTGCCCAGCCTGATGAAGAAGAACCTCTCCGCAAAAATGCTGGGCGATTATAATATGAGCCAGCCTAAGCTGTACACTGACAAAATCGCTGGTTCCCTCAGTGCCTGCATGGGGTTTGTCCGGGATGGTGGTGAAGGCCGTTTCGTACCTAACACGGTGCTGGAAGGCGATATACGAACCAAGGTAAAGGCCGCTGACCGAATCATTGCTACATATCGCAAGAGCCGCAGTGAGGAGCAGTATTCGGAAATCGTATTCACCGCAAAGAAAGTTGAATGGGAAAAGATTGTCCTTCCCGATGAATACAGCTATCTTGTCTTACCTGAATAACGAAAGAATGCCCACCCACCGATGGAACTGAATCTCCACGGTGAGCGGGCATTTTGCGTTTTTGTTCGATTCGAGTGAATCTATTCGGCTTGTGGTTTTCGCTTAACCCACGGTTTGGCTCCATAACAGGCTGATGCCGAACCGGTCCATTACTTCAACGCCACCGATAGCTGGTCATTGCCGCTATCCTCTAAGGGTATTATACATCAGTGATGTAACATTTCAAGGAAAAATATTTGCATATCATAGCAACTGGCCACCCACTGCACTGGCTAGTACGGCAGGTGGCCATTCCCTCTTCATTTCCTTCTTACAAACTGAATCGGTCAGGTCAAATCTTCACCGTTGGTTGCAATGACCTTTTTATACCAATAGAAACTGTCCTTCTTCAAACGCTTGCCATCACCCGTGCCATCATCCTGATAGTCAACATAGATGAAGCCGTATCGTTTTGCCATTTCTCCGGTAGAGGCGGACACGAGGTCAACGCAGCCCCACATAGTGTAGCCCATCAAATCCACACCATCCAGCGTAACGGCATCTCTCATAGAGGATAGGTTTTTCTTTAGATAATCGATACGATAGCTGTCGTGAATTTTGTTGTCCGATGTCAGTTCATCTGCCCAGCCAATACCGTTTTCAACGATCCATAACGGTTTATGATACCGGTCATATAGCGTGTTACAGGCCAATCGCAGACATGCAGGGTCCGTAGCCCATCCCCATGCATTGGTTTCCAGATACGGATTTTTTACTCCCATAGAGAAATTTCCGCCTGTTGTACCCAAGCCATCTTCATGCACAGTAACTGTATTGCTACCATAGCAGGAAAAACTCAGGAAATCGCATGGATACTGTTTGAGCACTTCATAGTCTTCCTGTGTATCCTGCAAAACGATGCCCTCACGCTCATATTTTTTCAATCGATATTCTGGATAGAAACCTCGCATCTGGACATCGCTGTAAAAATAACGGCTCTGCTGCATTTCCATCGCTTTGATGTTATCTGCCGGGTCGCAGGTGTAGGTATAGAGGGGGCGGTATGCCAGCATCATTCCAACACGAATTGCCGGGTCGATTTCATGTGCTAACCTGACTGTCCGTGACGATGCCACAAACATATTATGTGCCGCCTGCGCCAACTGCTGTGCATTGCAGTTGGAAATGCCTGTAACCATATACGGCGCTAGTTCCATATTGTTGATTTCATTGAAAGTCAACCAATATTTCACCTTATCATGGTAACGCTGGATTACTATGTGGGCAAATTTTTCAAAGCAGTCGATCCACACACGGTTATCCCATCCTCCGAAACGCTGCACCATGCTGATTGGAATATCAAAATGCGAAAGCGTTACCAAAGGCTCAATTCCATATTTATGCAGTTCATCAAAAACATTCTCATAAAAAGCCAATCCTGCTTCATTGGGCACAGCGTCATCTCCATTCGGGAAGATACGTGTCCAACTGATGCTCATCCGAAAGCATTTAAAGCCCATTTCTCCCATCAGTGCAATATCTTCCTTATAGTGATGATAGAAATCCGTTGCACGGTGACTGGGATAGTATGCGTCCGTTCGAATCGCAGGCGCTGCACCTTCCGGAAGTTTCGGATCAAACGCGGATGTTTCGCCTTGTTCGCCTGTAACAGGGTTCTGCCACACCACCATGCGCGGTTTCGTATGGGAACCGCCCATGGAAAAGTCTGCTACTGTCAGACCGCGCCCGTCTTCCTGATAACCGCCTTCATACTGGTTGGCTGCAGTGGCTCCTCCCCACATAAAGTCTTTGCGAAAAGCCATTTTTCTCCCCGCTTTCTCTCATTATTCCTTATCATCTCCATACTGAGCATCGTTGAACATTACATATGTAATGATAAAGCCCAGTGCAGTTGCCAACAGCATCACACCGCTTGCCACGATCAGGGACTGAACAGGGTTTGCCGGGTCGATGTAGCCGGGAATCTTAAAGATGCCAAACCCAGGAATCGTATAAACTGCGAAGCCAAAAAGTCCACCTACACCGCAGGCAATTGCGCTAGACACACAGGTCACAACCAAATATTTCATGCGAGGCATAACGATTGCATAGGTTGCCGGTTCAGTAACACCAAAGAGGGCAGAAACAGCTGCCGGAAGAGCCAGTTCTTTCAGTTTTTTACTCTTTGTCTTGCACAGGATACCAAGCGTAACACCCAGAACCGCAAAGCTCACGACACCCAGAGATGCATAGTTCGGGGAAGGAGTGCCTGCCATGACATCCATCAGCGCCGGCAGAACGATTACGCTGTGAACGCCCAGTACCACAAGGATCTGATAGAATCCGCCAATAACCACATCCGACAGGATATGATTAAAGTTATACAGCAGGTTCATTACAAAGCTGACACCATCTGCCAGCAGGTTGGCTGCCGGTCCTACCAGCATATATCCGATAGGAACCACGATCACAAAAATCAGCATCGGGGTCAAAAAACCTTTGACCATATCCGGCAGATGCTTATTCAGGAACCGCTCAGCGTACACTGCCAAGATTACAGTAAAAAATGCAGGCAACACCGTGGATGTATAGGTGTTATTGAAAACATGGCCGAACAGCTCAATGTCCACACCATTGATCGAAGGGATGCAAAGCGCCAAGCCCACTGTAACGGCTGTAAAAATATCGGATTTCATTCGCTTTGCAATATTATAGCCGATCAGCGCCGGAAGGAAGAAGAACGGAGCATTTGCAATACCGGAAAGCAAAACATAAATGCCTGCCTCTTTACTCATCCACCCCAGTGCTGTAATAAGTGCAAGAATACCTTTGATCATACCTGCTGCACACAGCATCATTGCCGAAGGAGAAAATGCTGCTGCAATAAACGGGAGAATTTTGCTGTAAAAAGGTTTATTTTCCTCAGACTGCTGTTTAGACGGTTCCGCAAAGCGGGTAATTTTGCATACTTCGTCATAGATTTCCTGCACACGTGCACCAATCAGCACCTGATACTGGCCCCCTGCAACCATAACACCCAGCACGCCATTAGTCTTTTTCAATTGTTCGGTCTGTGCCTTTTTCACATTCTTCAACTCAAAGCGCAGACGAGTGACGCAATGCGTCAGAGAAATAACATTTTCTTCGCCACCGACCAGTTCAAGAATTTCTTTTGCCAGTTCAGCACCATTTCTTTTTTCTGCCATTCCGGGAACCTCCTGTTCCTTTCCTTCCAGCTGCAGGGTCAGCCGACCGCGTTCCAATTCTGCACTGATAACGCCCTGCACCTGATTGACTGCTGCCAAATTCACTACACCGGCATCTTTGAGCATAAGATACAGCGTGCCCTTACGCGGAATCGTCCGGCTGACATTCTCCTGACCTCCGATGTACGGATAAACGCTTTGTAAGATGTCCTGTTCTGCCATTGCAGTGTCCTCCTTGTGAATGTTCGGATATATGTAATTCCTGTGCACAGAATACATCAAAGTAAAAAATCCGGAGCACACTTCACCACAACAAAATCGGCAGGGAAGCTCCCTCGTTTGCTGCGTAAAGTCCGCCCCGGATATCGCGCCATTTCAGGCTATCGCTCCAGAAACCAAGCTTTCTGTTTATTCTTGTTCTCGCTCATACACGCGCTGGATATGCATGATGAGGTATACAACTTCATCATCGTTGCAATCCCATCCGTAGGTATTCTTCAGATATTCTACGACCTTCAATGTACAGGCATAAATATCGGGATATTCACGCATTAAGGTTCTCCGAAGATTGCTGGATATATTATCCGTCTGTACGCCTGCCTGTAATCGCTGAATCAAATAACGCAGATGGGTTGCAAACCTGCTGTAATTGTAGCTATCCTTATCCAGCTGAATGTGCAAGCTGCTTTCCACGATTTCGTTAACTTTGGCAATCACCTGCATACTCAGCATCAGGCTGTGCATATCGCCGCTTTCTGCTTCGGCATTGATAAAATGCATTGCGATGCTGATTGCTTCGCTTGCAGGCAGGTTCATTCCAGTCTGTTCGTTCAGCATCTTTAATGCCATATCTGCCATAGCTGCTTCTCTAGGATATAGATGGCGAATATCATAAGCAATCGGTGTGGTCAGGTCCACACCTTTTTTCAGGCGCTCCGCTGCAAACTGGATATGGTCAGCCAGTGTAAATGGAAGATTCGGATTCAGGGAACAGTCCAATTCAATGCCTGCCTGATCTGCAATGTCAGCACAGACCATTACGATGGGCTGCGAAAGTTCTGCAATCATTCCAAGGTACTTCGGGTCAACATCGTAAAATGTACGCTCAATTTTGGAAAGATCATCCAGTTTGTATGGCATTTGTGGAAAACCAATTCCTTTGCCCATCACTACGATTTCGTGACCTGTCCGGTCAATCGCTAATGCGGCACTCGTATTGATTTTTTTAACAAGCTTCATCTGCCGCACCACTTTCCCGAAAAGACCTGTAAAAGAAAAAAGCCTCCGAAACAACACCTGACAATCCACAGATAAGGCATCAATGAACCACATTGGACCCTATTCTGTACTGCCACAAGTATCGCTTCCGAGGAATATCGCCTTGTTACGCCAATTAGTATAGCAAACTATTTTAGTGATGTCTATTGTCATTTTCAATAAATCGAATTTATGATTTTTGTCATATTCGCAAAAGCCCTTCCTGAATGATTTTATAAGTCTTACTATCACTGCTTTACCACAATAAAATTTCCAAAACCATCTTGACGTACCCCACAATCCATGATACCCTCTATCGCAAATCCCACCGCGTTAGCCGTAAATGACTGCACGGTGCGGGTTTATTCCCCATGAAGATTTTTACCGCCCCGCAACACACCCGATTCATTTTGCCGCTTACTTCACCCGACAAAATCATCGCTGCGCTGCGTGGGCGGTATTTTTCTTTTTCACAAATAAAATCTTATGTAGTTGTTCAATCTTCCGAAATTTATTTTTAGTTGTTGACTACACAACTCCAAAGTGTTATTTTTGTGCTTGAAAGAAGCAGGTTGTAGTGTCCGCACTGCGCCCGGCTTTCTTCATACTGTACCTTGAATCCTTCATAAGCCGTCTGAACGAGATACTGCGCCATGACCTCACACTTTCTGTGGGCGAGCCGGACAACGCCGCTGCAAAACAGGGGCAGGAACTGCGTTCGGTGTGAACGGTGACCATGAGCAGGGGCTTTGCCTTTTCACACGTTTTGCTCTGCAAAATTTTCAACGTGCATTGCGGTTCGACTTCTGAAATTTTCAGTGTTGCACGGAAAGGGCGAAAGCAAGTATCGACCTGTGGCCACAAATTTTCAATGCTTGAAAATGTTCTGTCACATGGTCTGCCACTTGTTGGGGAGTGCCTTCCCCAAACCCTGCTCCAGCATTGCGCTGATTTCAGCGCAAAAGCGGCGTGTCGCTTTACATAGCCCTCTCCATCCCGGAGCGGGCATTTATCATTTTCACAGGAGGTCGAATATGACTGAAATGAAAAGTCCGAACGCACACGCACGAGAGAACCGCAATGACACGCCGCGAAAACGAAAGACACACATCATCAAGGTCAGGGTGACCGCAGAAGAAAAACTGCGGATCGCATACGCCTGCAAAGAACTCCACCTCACCCAATCCGAGCTCGTCCGCCGCGTCCTGTACGGCGTGAACGTCAAGCACACCGTCGTGGTGGCGCAGGGCGGCGAGGATGCACTGGCGGCGCTTGCCGCCTTGTCTGCCCAGTGCAGCAAGGTGGGAAGCAACCTCAACCAGCTTGCACGGTACTTCAACTCCGGCGGCAAAGACACCGAGCAGCTCCGGGCGCAGATTCTGGAGGAACTGTCCGCACTCACGAACTTTCGGCTGAAAGCCGAAGAAACGGTTGGTGAACTGTATGGCAACCATCAAGCATTTAAGCTCGAAGAACTCTAACTACGCCGCCGCCGAAAGCTATCTGACCTTTCAGCACAACGAGTACACCGGTCTGCCCATTCTGGACGAGAAGGGCAGACCCAAGCTGCGGGATTCGTACCTGCTCGACACTGTTGAGTGCGGCGAATCTTCGTTCGCTATGGCCTGCCTGATCGCCAACCGTAAGTACGGCAAGAACGGCGGGCGGGAGGACGTGAAGACCCACCATTATATCATCAGCTTCGACCCGAAGGACGCAGTAGAAAACGGCCTGACCATGGAGCGGGCGCAAGCCCTTGGCTTGCGGTTTTGCAAGGACAATTTTCCCGGTCATCCCGCCATCGTCTGCACCCACCCGGACGGACACAACAGTGCCGGGAACATTCACGTCCACATCGTCATCGGCAGCTTGCGTGTCCGCACCGTGGAACGGCAGCCCTTCATGGACAAGCCGTGCGACTGGGAAGCGGGCAAGAAGCACCGCTGCACTTCTGCCATGCTCCGGCACCTCCGTGTCGCTGTCATGGAAATGTGCGAGCAAGCCGACCTGAACCAGATCAATCTGCTGGAAGCCCAAGGCGACCATGTTTCCGAGCGGGAGTATTGGGCACAGCGGCGTGGACAACGCCGTCTCGACCATGCCAACGCGAAACTTGCCGCCGAAGGGCAGCAGCCCACCCAGACCGTCTACCAGACCGAGCTGGACAAGCTGCGAAAGCAGATCTACGCTGTGCTGAATAAGACCACCACCTTCGAGGAATTTTCTGCATTGCTCATGCAGGAACACGGCGTTGCCGTGAAGGAGAGCCGAGGCCGGTTGAGTTACTGCCCGCCCGGTCGGACAAAGTTCATCACCGCCAAGAAACTGAGCAAGAAGCTGGAAAAGGAACAGGTGCTGACCGCCCTCTCCCAGAACATCCAGCTTGCAACCGCCATCCAGCCTGCCAGCGAACAGAAGCCGGATAAAATCAGGAAACTGGTTGACATTCAGGCGAAAGTTGCTGCGGGCAAGGGCATCGGCTATGAGCGTTGGGCGAAAAAGTTCAACCTCAAACGCTGGTCACAGACCCTGTGTCTCTTGCAGGAGAAAAAGCTGCTCAACGAAGATGCCCTGCACCAGCGCATTGCCGAACTGCAAACCCAGCACGACGATGCACTGGCGGTGGTCAAAGACTTGGATGCCCGCATGGTCTCCCTCAAGGAGCTGCGCGGGCATCTTGTGGTCTATCGGCAGTACAAGCCTCTTGCACAGAAGCTCCAGACTGTGCGGAATCCCGCCAAGTTCAAGGAGCAGCACCGTGCAGAGTTTGCTGTGTACGAGGCCGCTTGCGCCTACTTCAAGGCCAACGGGCTCAGGACGCTGCCGGACCTCAAAAAGCTGGATGCCGAATACCAGACCCTTTCCTCGGAGAAAAACGGTTTCTACACCCGTTACAAGAAAGCGCAGATCGAACTGCGTGAACTCCGCACCGCACAACAGAACGTGGAAGCCTTCTTCCGCAAGGAGGAGCGCAGCCACGCCGTACCGCAGCAGGAGGTCAAATGAACAACACTCTGACGGATCGATGTGTGAATAAACCCAACCTCACCCACGCCCCTCACCGGGCTTCGTCCTTTCACCTGTACCCCACCCATTGGGACGGAGGGTAGCACCTCTGTCTTTTCGGACGTAAAAAGCGCCATCTCGACCCGGCAGGCAGCGGAGCTGTACGGCTTCGCCGTAAACCGGAACGGTATGATGTGCTGCCCCTTCCACGGGGATAAACACCCCAGCATGAAGGCGGACAGCCGTTTCCACTGTTTCGCCTGTCAGGCGGATGGCGATGTGATCGATTTTGTCGGCAGACTTTTTCAACTTTCTCCCTATAAGGCTGTGGAAAAGTTGAAGAACGATTTCGGCATGGCACTTGCCGGAGGAAAGGTGCGGCTTGCTCCCCGCAGACCGCCCACCGTCCGGCAGCAGCTGCTGGACTATTACCGCTGTCTGCAGCGTTGGCGGGTCCGATACGCACCGCAGTCACCCACAGAAGAACTTCACCCCTGCTTCCTTGAAGCGATAAAGAACCTTGACATCGTTGAATATTATCTGGACTGTTCGGTGCTCCCGGACCCGCAGACCGAAAACGAGCTACGGAAGTATTGGGAGGGATTGCATGAGCGACTGGAAAAAGAGGAACGAAGATTGGCGTGATGAGGACGAACTGGAAGAAGAGGAAGAATGCGAATGCCCTTGGGTAGACAGTAAGGGCAAAGTGCGTGAAACCGCTTACTGCCAGTACCTTTTAGAGAAACACCCCATGATGTGCCTGAAACAGAAGCTGTTCGACCAGAACGGCGAGGTAGACGAGGACGCACTGCTCTACGAAGTCCACAGCGACCTCCGTGACTTTGTGCTCGACAACCTTGCCAAGAAGGAGAAGCAGGTTCTGGACGCACTCCGTATCGAAACCTATACCCCCGAATGGAAACCCCAGCTTGACCGCATCCATCTCCAGAACGGGACCTACTTTCTGGACGAGCGGGGCTTTGTGCCGGAAAAGGAACTCTGTCTGAACCGGCTCCCCGTGGAATACCAGCCCGATGCCCCCGCACCGACCAAGTGGCTGGAATTTCTGGACGGTCTGCTCATCCCGGAGGACATTCTGACCTTGCAGGAATATCTCGGCTATCTTCTGATCCCGTCTACCAAGGCGCAGAAGATGCTGGTCATGACCGGCAAGGGCGGCGAGGGAAAATCCCGCATCGGCTTGCTGCTGAAGAAGCTGTTCGGGGAAACCTCTCACTCCGAATCCATCCTCCGCATCGAAACGAACCGCTTTGCCAGTGCAAATCTGGAGTATAAGCTAGTCATGGTCGATGACGATTTGAACATGGTGGCTTTGCCCGAAACCCGGAACATCAAGTCCATCGTCACCGCCGAGGACCGTTTGTGCATCGAGCGGAAGAACAAGCAGGCTGTCCAAGGCCTGCTGTACGTTCGTTTCATCTGCTTCGGCAATGGCAACCTTGTGGCCGCTCACGATGACAGCGACGGCTTCTGGCGCAGACAGATCCTCATCACGGTGAAAGACCGTGACCCTGCCCGGGTGGATAACCCGTTCCTTATCGAAGAGCTGTCCGAGGAGCGTCCCGGCATCCTGCTGTGGATGTTGGAGGGTCTGCATCGTCTGCTGGCGAACCGCTATCAGTTCACCATCAGCGAGCGCTCCATCCAGAACCTTGAAGCAGCCATGGCGGACAGCGACAACCTGACCCAGTTCATGCAGGCCAGTGCGTATGTCCGCTTCAAGCCCGACACCGAGGAACGCTCCACCTACCTCTATCGCGCCTACACCAAGTGGTGCGAGGATAATCTGGAATCACCCGTTCCGCAAAAGAAGTTCAGCCAGTTCCTGCTGAAAAATGCAGGGAAGTATGGCCTGACCTTCTCCAAGCACATCGAGGGAAAGTACCGCGGCTTCCGGGGCGTATGCGTCCACCCCGCCTTTGCTGCGGCATAAAACACACGAAAAGTGAAAAACTCCCGCCCTACGCGCCCTAAAGCCATGGTTTTGACTTGTTATCGCTGTTTTATTCGGGCGTGTGTCCGCCCCGAAGGGCGGATGCAGGGCGGCAACACGCCCTTCGGGGCGGGAAAGAAACCCGGATGCGCCCTAAAAGGGCGCGTTCATCCCAGCCATGCGCCCTATAAAATCAACACAGAAAGGTACTTTTGTGTGGTTTGGGGCGCGTGGGGCGCGTAAATTCAAGTTCTCGCACTTTTTTGGGCTGCTGCTTCGGGTCAGGAGCGGCAGGCCCTTACATATTTACCAGCCCACGAGGGTGCAGCTCAACCGGAGCTGCGCCGGGTCTGGAGAAGTGCAAAGGAGACATGCCTATGACGAATGTCCGCAAAAATTCCGCCAAACTGACCCGTGAGGACTTGAAAATCGCACCCGAATCCCCTACAATGGAATTGTCCGAAACCCCTGCCGTAGAACCTTCTGACCAGACCCAAGCAGCCAAGCTCGTGCCGCTTGTCTACCGGGTGGACGAGATCGCCCAACTGTTGGCGATCTCCAACCGCGCTGCGTACAATCTGTGCAACACCACGAAAGATTTCAAGGTGATCCGCCTCGGTACCAGCATCCGGGTAAGCAAGCAGAGCTTTGACGATTGGTTTGCAGCGGTCTGAGGGAGGGAACATCTATGGCATCTATTATGAAACGTGGCAACACGTATTCCGTCCGATACAACTACAAAGATCATGCTGGCAAGCCCTGCAAGGGCTGGGAGACCTTCAAGACCAAGGCCGAAGCGCAGGAGCGCAAGATCACGGTGGAGAAGGAGCTGCTGGACGGCACCTTCCTCGTACCCGACACCATGACGGTAGAGGAGATGCTGTACAAGTGGATTCCCATTCAGTCCAGCAAACACAAGTGGTCTCCCAAGACCTACACCCAATCTGTGGCGATGGTGCAGAACCTCATCGTGCCGTATATCGGAAAGCGGAAAGTGCAAGACCTCCGCACCTACGACATCGAGCAGTTCTACGCCACCTTGAGCCAGACCCCTTGCGGTCAGTACGTTCACGGCGAGAAGCAGGAGCTGACGGAAAATCAGAAGAAGCGGCTGTTATCCAGCACGTCTATTCACGAAGTCCACACGCTCCTGAAGACCGCCTTTTCGTATGCCGTTGATTGGGATCTGATCCACAAGTCGCCTACTCCCCGTGAAGCCCCCAAGATCAACACCGAAGAACGCACCATCTGGGATGAGCGCACCATGTTGGCGGCGCTGCAGACCATCGAGAACCCCGCTCTGCATCTGGCGGTGCACATGAGCATGATCCTTTCGCTCCGTGAGAGCGAGATCCTCGGCTTACAGCCGAGTGATCTGGACTTTGATGCAGCAGACGGACGGGGAACCATCTCGGTGAACAAAGCCCTGCAGCGTGCCGACAAGGTCGCCTTGTCCAAAATCGACACCACCCAGATCTACCACACCTTCCCGGACAGACGGGAGGGGAGCAAGTCCTCGCTGATCCTTAAGCGGACCAAGACCAAAAAGTCCAACCGCATCCTGTACATGACCAAGCCCTTGAAAGAGGAGCTTCTGGCATGGCTGGAAAAGATGAAGCAGGACGAGCAGAGCGCCCCGGAAAAGTACAACAACTGCGGTCAGCTGTTCCGCTTACCAGACGGCTTACCCATTGCACCAGACGTTCTGACCAAGTGGTACCGTATGTGGCGGGCAGAGCACCCGGAGTTTGAGAAGATCGTGTTCCACGGTCTGCGGCACTCCAGTGCCACCTACCAGCTGCTGCAGTCTGGCGGTGACTTCAAGTCGGTGCAGGGCAACACAGGCCATGCGACCGCCACCGTCCTGATGGACACCTACGCCCACACGCAGGACAAGCCCCGGTTGGAGTTGACCGAGAAGATCGAAGCCGACTTCTACTCGCAGGATGTGGCAGGCGCAAAGCCGCAGGAACCCCCGGAAAACAAAACGCCGGTGGCAACAAAAATCACGGGTAAAATGATCCTTGAAGCTATCCGGCAGATGGACGCAGAGGAACGCCGCGAGCTGACGCGGGTGCTCTTCGCGTAAAATCCTCTTTTTTGTGCAGCGAAATACACGCTGTGCAAGCGATGCAAAGAGTTCATGGCTTTTTTGTAAAGTGTGCAGGAGATGTGCAAAAGTGTGCAGACTCTGCCAGAAAAACAAAAAAGCCATGAAATCTTTCGATTTCACGGCATTTTTTGGTGCGATGGAAGGGACTCGAACCCCCGGCCTACTGATTCGTAGCGCAAGTCAGGGGTAATTCCTCCATTATGCCGCCTGCCGTAAAACATAAAATTTTATCGATAATAAGTAATTTATCCGAATTCATGTTTCACGTCCACTGGTAAATTTTGCACCTGTTGTCAACCATTGTACAGGGTGAAACCGTGCAGATTCCGTGCAGAAACCGTGCAGGACAATTTTAGAAACTCGGAAGCAATTCACACACAAATGACTTGACGGCATTGTTTTGGGTGGCCATCCTCTTATTTTAGTACTTGCTGCATCACAAGCCGATTGGAAAGCATCTGATCTTATTCTCAGGAAAACCCATCGTTTTATGTTAGAAAAAAGCAACACGACACGATATGGTCTGTACTGCCTTGTAGTGGTATCCTTTTGCCAACACCAAAACAACATAAAACGAAAGGAAAATAAATTATGAAACGTCTTTTTACTCTGATTACTTCTATTGTTCTGGCCACCAGTCTGCTGGCTGTCCCCTGCTTTGCCGCTGAACCTGAAGACTTGCCCACGCCTCAGACTGGCGTGACCGAAACAGAACAGCCCGAAGACCCGGACGAATCGGGTATGCAGTTATATGACGCGTTTCCGGGGGGCGGTGAAGCTCTTTAAGTTTCAAATTCCATGCCCAGATATTCTTTTGCTTCCTTTTTGGTAATTTCCAATCCTTCCTGGTATTCGATGACCTGGCACAGATAATAGCATTTACGATAGAGATCCGCGCTTTTTTTGTCATCTCCCATGAAATGAGCGCATTCAGCTTGGATTTCAAGACAATGTGGTAAATATTGATAGTGCCCATATTTGAGGCAAGCCTTCCTGCCTTCTTCTGCACATTCTGCGCTATCCTCGTAGCGACCGCACAAATCCAGAACACGGGCATAATTAAAATAAACCATCGGTAAGATACCAACCGAAGTGATTGTTTCTTCAAAATGCTTTCGGACATATTTCAGCAGCTGGTAATAGATATCAGCTGCTTTTTTATTTTGTCCATCATCGGAGTATGCAATTCCAATTTGATTGATGATCTTGATTTCGTCTGTCGAATAAAAAACCTCTCAATCTCATCCAAATTAAAGCGGGGAACCGTCAGCCGAATTGCTTGCATCAACAGGTCAATCTGTTCTTGTGGTGTATATCGTTGATCCAAACGCCCCAACAACACCTTAGAGCGTAAGATAAACTGCTGCGCGATTTGATCGTCATGGTCTGCAATCTGCTCAAATTTTTTTAAGGTTTCAAAGCCTTCCTCCACGCGATGATTAGCATTGCATGCAACAATCTCCTTTTGAAGGGCTTCCATTTCCAGCTCATTTTTACTCAACAGTGCAAAATAGCGGTCATCCGGCAGGCCCAGCCGCTGCAAAAGGGCATTGATCCGATTGCGGCTGGGAGTCTGTTTGCCATTTTCCAGTCGGGAAAGGGTCATCGGTTCACAGATTCCATCGCAAAGCTGCTCCTGGGTCAGGCCCAGATCCAGCCGCCGCTGTTTGATATATTCTCCAAGAAAAACATTTTTCATTGAAACCACCCCAGATTGAATAAAGAGTTCTTATAATTATAAAGGATATCAAGCTAATTTTCCAGTCGTTGATAGCTGGAAATCAAAAAGGAATAAGTTCATTGGAATCCAACTTATCGTTTTGTGTTATTTGAAAGTAACTTGGTACGATATGTTCAGAAGTGCGTCGTGCTGCTACAATATAGTCACAGCGATGAACCAAACATCCAGAGCTGAAAAAAGAAAGGAGAAACAGAAAATGTATACCGTAACTTTTTCCAATGAAGAGCTGGAAGAGATGAAGGCAAACGACGCGGTTGTTATCGTTAGCTGCGATGATGACAACGGGCACCGCCTCTACTGATCAGTGACGGTTTCCCAAGGAGCAAATGTTTGCTTCTTGGGATTTTTCTGTATAATGGAACCATGTTTTATGAATTGAAAAACGGAACGCTTGTGGAAACCAAAGACGCACAGGGGAATTTTGATCTGACACAGGTCCTTGGAAATAAATATTTAGAAGATGTTGATTCCGAAAAATGTGTTATTGTTGATACGTACAGCAATAGATGTTTCCTCATCTCAAAAGATCTCCTCCACCATGGTGTGAGCGAAGAAGTATACCACAAAATGCTGGATAGCGATGAAACCGACTCAAACAAGTCAAGCGAAGAAGTCACTTTCATCTTAACAATTACGTATAAATGCAACATGCACTGTACTTACTGCTATCAGCAAAACGATAAAACCTTGGAAAAGAAACTTATCAGTGATGAAACTCTGGATAAAATTTTAAGTATCATTGCACAGTATATGGAAGCAAATCCGAACAAGACCGTTCGACTGGGTTTATTTGGTGGCGAACCCTTGCTGATCGAGAATGAGAAAGTAATTGATAAAATTCTCCAATTTTGCAAAGAGCACAAAACCACTGTTCATATCACCACAAACGGAAGTTTCCTTTCGTATTATTTGAAGAAATTTATCATCAATCGTCGCTTCATCAGCGGTATTTATCCCACAATCGACAGTATGGCGTTAAATTATATGACGCGATACGATCTTGATCCGAGCCGGAACAATACAAATGAAACTTTCAAACTCCTGTGCTGTATTAAGACACTTCTGCATTACGGCATCCATGTGGACTTAGGAACCAATATCGATAGGCACAATCATAAAGAAATCTGGAATACACTGGATGACTTGAAGAAGTTACAGCTTTTGCAGGATAAAAACTTTGCGTGGACTATTGGTCGAGTAGATGATCGTTTGTATGAAACAAATTTCCCTGACATCATGATGGAAAGTGAGATTCTCGCTGAGCTTCAAAGCAAGCCTCTCCCGGACAATGTTCACGCGGCATTTTTAAAGACCTGCTATAACTTTGCCGACAAAATGGGCCTAAAGTTGAATTTGCGGGAGCATAAACAAACACATAGTTATTGTTGGAGCACTTCGTCATCCAGTAATGTTTTTTATGTTGATATGAATCTGAAAACATATCGTTGTACTTGCACAGTTGGTAGATCTAGGTACAGCCTTTTTGATTTTTCCTATGAAAATTTAACAAATTATCGGCCCGTCGCTGTAACCTGCAATTCTTATGCGGAGTGTAAGGATTGTAAAATCGGTGGCTTCTGCGGTGGCGGATGTCAGCTGTCCCACCAAATCGATTTCAAAAAGTGCTGTACATATGAAGAAGAAGTTTTTTCTCACTTCATGAAAACACTGTTTATTCCTTATATTAAATCCAAATATAACGAGGTGAATCAAAATGAACGCAAAGCTGAAAACAGATGCACTTGACCTTACCTCTCTGCTCAATGGGCTGGTGTTTTTCTCCCCAGTCTCTCTACTGGTACGAACCACTGCAGGAATCTCTCTCAGCCAATTCTTCATTTTGCAAGCAATTATGGCTACTATGGTCCTCCTCACAGAGATTCCTCTCGGAAAGCTGACCGATCGCATTGGCTATAAATCCACGTTGGTACTATACCAGATCGCGCTGCTCATTTCGAGAACCTGCCTCTTGCTGGCTCATGTAAGCTGCAATTATAGTCTGTTTATTTTACAGGCTATCCTCGAAGGCACAGCGGCTTCCTTTTCTTCTGGGACGCAGAGCGGCTATATTTATATTATGTTTTCAAAGGAACATTACGCTGAAAAATCTGCACATGTCGCCAATTATGGAACTGTCGGATTTTTTGCCAGTACCCTAGCTTATGCGGTCCTGTACACGCTGATTGGCATCAAGGGTCTGCTTCTGGCAACGATTGCCGCAAACCTTGTTGCTGTCTTTACCTCTTTAAAAATCCCCAAGGAAACAGTGCAGCCCAGAAGTGAAACGCGCCAAAAGAAAAACATTCCCTATCCGCAGTTGTTTCAGCAGAAAAAGATATGGATGCTTCTAATGATTTTGGCAGCTTTGAACATTGGCCGCATTCTGATCAATTTCTTCTATGCGGAGAAGCTGCAGTTGTGCGGGATCAATGAAACCTGGCTCGCCGCAATTATTATGGGTTATTCTGCAATTCAGTTGCTGTCCGAACGGATTCTCGCCCGTACCAAGCCTGAACACTATAATCAAATGATGGCACTGTTTTTCATTCTGAGTGGAATAGCCCTTGGTGTGTTGGGCTTGGTCAATGTGCCGGTTTGGACTATCCTATTTATGCTGATCCTTCCGCTTTTTTTGGATATTCCATCCTATCTGCTGGGAGAAGTCCAAAACAGCATTGTAGATGCTGCCGGCAGGGAAGACAATCGCGCCGAGCTGCTTTCCGTCTTCAACATGGGCGTCAATGTTACTGAAATTTTTTATCTGTTTGGCTCATCACTACTGGTGAGCGCCGGGTCAACGGCTTGTTTTGTCATCCTCGGTGCTTTTATGACCGTAGTTGGAATTGGCATCTGTCTTTCTGTGAAGAGCGCATGGTTGCTTTCACTTCAAGAAAAAAAGAACGGCAACTAATTTTAGTCTACAATATCAAGAGGGCTTATATATGATGTCTGGATACATCTCCGATTGCCTAGGAGAAAATTTCAGTTGTATTCAACCCAAGCCAATATTACCTCAAAAATTCAATTGGGATGTCTTCATGGCCACACTGATTCCTACTGAAGGGTGTAATTTTCAGTGTTCATACTGCCACAAAAACCACCCGGCAGCCAGTATGACCCGTGACACACTGGATCAGATCGAAGAGTATATCACTGCGCAGGCCCCACGGCATAAGCAGGTTGTGCTTGCATGGCTTGGAGGCGAACCGATCCTTTGCAAAGACACTGTATTGGAAGTCTCTGAAATGATTCAGAACTTGCAGAAACAGCATGGCTTTCAGTATACTGCCAAGATGACCACCAATGGTTATCTGCTGGACGAAAAGCTGTTCCGTCAGTTTTGTCAGGCAGGAATTACCAGCTACCAAATTACACTTGATGGTTGGAACCATGACAAGACTCGGCCCCATGTATCTGGCAAAGGAACCCTGCGGACCATCATTGACAATCTGGTCGCTCTTTCCAAGTTGCCCCCGGAAGAGTACTCCTTCCATATCACGCTACGCCGTAATCTTCTGGCCGGCGATGAGGACTACAGTTGGTACGATTACCTTTACCGTTTGTTTGGACAGGATAAACGCTTCGATGTACTTGTTTGTGCAGTTGGTGACTGGGGCGGCAAAGGCTCCCACGATCTGTCACCCCTTCACCAGGATACTCAAGAGGTGTTGGTTGCGAAGCATATTGCATATCTGGATAAAATCGGGATGCTGCGTTATAATCAAATGTACTGTGTCTCCCGTCCAAATCGTCTTGTATTCTGGCCCGACGGGAAAATTGGAAAATGTACTGCGGCTCTTAACCGTCCTCAACCCCAGTTAGAATGAAGCCGTTCAAAAAAGACGGTATGATCGATCCAGAAGTTCAGCATCTTTAGATGTCTTCTGCCCTGAAACCTGATTGCTGTGGCAACCAGAATGTTTTGGTGATAAGCGCAAAGCTCAGTTCGATCATGTGTACGAGTTGACGCCCGCATCTGCTATTGCCTGAAGCCGGGAGGCAACGCGATAGCCGGAAGAATCCAAAGAAACCGCGCCGGGGTTTCGTGGCACACGACTTTGGTTACAAAGTCTAGTGTGTTATACCTTTGTGCAGCAGACGGCAGCTGGGGGGAGCTATCCCGCCTCGCTCCTCTGTACGAAAGGTGCCCCTGCGGGGCAGCAACAGCGACAAAGAAAGGCTGGCAGTTTGTGCCCAAAAGCATAGGCTGCCAGCCTTTTGCTGTCTGCGGAACAAAGGTATATAAAGCCCCGCCGCAGCGGATTCATTCGTTTTCTGCCCGGTCACCTTTGGCTTTTTCCCGGCTCTTGTGGACGTTGTACTGGTTCTTGCACTGGGGACTGCAAAAGGTGGTGTTGACATGACTGCCCAGAAATGCTTTCTGGCAGTTCTTACACAGTCGCAGTGGATGTTCCTCGTCCACCAGCATGAAGCTGAACATCATCTGGATACCCAGCAGCAGGGAGTGAAAATCCCAGTAAATGGTGGGCTTGTCCAGCAGCTCGATATGGTAGCTGGGGGCAATCCCACCGAACGCAGCCATGGCTTTTTGGTACAATTCCCGGGTGTCTTGATCTATTAGACGGTAGTCCTGGTAGTACAAGATAGAGGTGGTCAGCGTGAAAGCCCAGTCCTTGAACTGCTGGGCGACCCAGTCATAAGGCTCCGCATACTGCCGCTGGAAGCTCATAGTTTTTGCCATGGGTTCATCCATAAAGGTCATGGTCAGGGCAACCATCGTCCGGTCCCCGGAAACCTTCCAGGCGGATTCAATTCCCCGTTTCACCAAGTCCAGCTGGTCAAAGGGATAAAACAGAGCCAGATACCGGTCGGTGTCCATGGATTCCTCTTTCAGGAAATGATTCTTCGGCAGGTAAACCGCCTCATAGTCCATAAAGGCCGGCGTGGTGGGCAGAGCGGTCATCAGACCCAATAAACCATACCGGGTGACAAACTTCAACACTGCCCGCTCCACTTCCACCGCCGGGCTGCGGCTCATCATCAACATTCCAACATTCAGGGCGTCCAGCACGATGCCTGGAACCTCTTTAAGCGGGTTGTAAACCTCCGGCTTTGTGTCTTTGCCGGGGGTGATGTACCGTTTGCCGTCTTTTGCCGTTTTCAGCTCGTAGTGATCGTACCGCACCCAATGAGAACGGGATTGCTCAAACAAGTTCTTCATTCTGCATTTATTCCCCCTCAGCCGTCCCTGTCGCCAGGGGCGGTTTTCCTTTTCTGCGGTTCGTCTTATTTTCCCGCCGAATCACAACATCTTTGCCTTGTTCCTCTGCGAGGGCTGAATATTCCTCTATAAATTGGCGTTCCCGCAGGGTCAGACTTCTACCTCGCTCCCGTTTACTATGCAGGTAGTCAAACATCTGTCGCTGTAAATTTCTATGAATGGTTTTCCTTAGTTTTCGGATATTGCGGTCGGACTGCTCACGAGCTAAGGCAAGCTGGGTAGCACTCCATAGCCGCAGGGAGAGAAAGTACAGAACTTCCTTGTGATCCTCGCTCAGCTCCTCAATCATACGCGAGATAAATGGATCAGCGGTCAGCTGGTGCATCTGATAAGGGCAGTTAAATAGGATATCCAGAAAGTTTCCGGCCATCATCTGCCGGTACGCCGTGTCATTCATCCACCTGGGAATCAGTTTGGGTTCTGAAACAGCCTGATAATCCAGTGGCAAGTCTCCCCGAAGGTGTTCGTAATTCCGTTCCCGGCGCTCCCGGTTCTGGTCCAGCTTGTCCCACTCCTTTATCACCACAGAAAAGTCCGCCTCAGTCCGGGCGGCTTCCTCCAGACGCCGAACGGCTTCCGCCCGGATTTCCCGTTTCAGCCGCTTTTCACTGGTTAGCGAGGCTTCTTCCTCCTCGGTTTCTAGCTCTTCTTCGTCATGGAGGGGGTGCTCGTCATGCTCCAGGGCGATTTCCAACTCAATCTTACGTTCTGCCGCAGCGGCTCGTTCCAGCGCCTCATTCGTCAAACTGATGCTGGATTCATCATCCCATCTGTCATCCTGAAATCCTCTCGCATACCGATTTACCACGCCTCCACCTCACTCCAAAAAATTTTTTGAAAATTTTAAAAAATGGTTCCGTTTTGCACCCCGGATTTCTCCTATTAGTGAAAGGGTAGTTCCGAATCCGGTTACAACCCATAACCGGGTTACAGTTTATGGAACTTTTTTGATTATACATTGAAGGCCCTCTCAGGCTCAAGAAGAAAAAAGTCGAAAGGAGAAGTCAGGCTTTATTTTTTCGCGGAAGGAGGTATGGAACGAAACGTTACGCACCCAATTCACTCGTCATGGACTCAGATGTACCCCGAAACGAGGTACACCTCTATCCACGGCAAAGTACTGTATCCCTGCCCATAAGATGCCAGATTAGCGAGGTATAAATGAATCTTTTTAAAATCGTAAAGGAATCCGTCACTGTCAAGCAGACCGCAGCCTTGTACGGCCTGCCTGTCACTACTACTTGGATGACTCGCTGCCCTTTCCACGAGGATCATACCCCCAGCATGAAGCTGAATGACACCTATTATTACTGCTTCGGCTGCGGTGCCACCGGCGATGTCATTGACCTTACCGCCCAGTTGTTTGGTCTCAGCAGCTTCCAGGCAGCCCGGAAGCTGACCCAGGACTTCGGACTCAGCCCGGACAAGCCTCCATCGGGTGCAGTCGCTCTGCCCAAGCCAGCCGCTGCCTCTTCAGACACCCAGCAAGAGGAAATCTTCTACTGTCTCCGGGTCCTCCACGACTACCGCGACCTGCTGACCCGGTGGCAAACAGAGTTTGCTCCCCTCTCCCCGGAGGAACCGCTGGACGAGCATTTTGTAGAGGCTCTGCACATGATGGCCGTTGTGGACGACCTTATTGATTGCCTGGCCTTCGGGCCCACCTCCAAGAAGGCAGCCGCTGCCAAGCGCCTGCTGGACGGTCAGCTTCTGCCGATGGTCGAATCCCGCCTCAATACCCTGGACAGAGAGGAGGCTGCATGAAAAACAAGAAATATTGGCCCAGCTCCAATGACCCGGTCTGGCTGGAAGAAGGCTACCGGATCAACGAATCTGTTTTCTGTGAGACCTTCATTTCGACCCACAAAATTGTTTTCTGCAATGGTTTCTTTTTCACCGAAGATGGCCGGGTAACAGATGAGATGCCTCTGCGGAGTACCATCTATGCGGAACTGAAGGACTACGCCAGCAACAACGTGGCCCGCAAGGTAGGCAGCATTCTGGACCTGCTGAAACTCTCCGCCCAGGTGGATGATTTCCCGCCAGTCACCAACTGTATCCACCTGGCCAATGGTACCTTGAACTTGAACGGCAGCTTTCGGGAAGGCAAGCCGGAAGTGATCCGCAACCGGCTGCCGGTCCGATACAACCCCAAAGCGGCCCAGCCTACCCACTGGCTGCGGTTCCTGTTTGATCTGCTCCACCCGGAAGATATTCCGACTGTCCAGGAGTTTATAGGTTACTGCCTCATTCCCAGCAACAAGGGCCAGCGGATGATGGTTATCAAGGGCCGGGGCGGCGAGGGCAAAAGTCAGATCGGCGTGGTGTTGTCCAAGCTGTTCGGCACTAATATGAAGGACGGCAGCATCGGCAAAATCTCTGAGAACCGTTTTGCCCGGGCCGACCTGGAACACATCCTGCTCTGCGTGGACGACGATATGCGGATGGAAGCCCTGCGGCAGACCAACTACGTCAAATCCATTGTCACGGCCCAGGGGCAGATGGACCTGGAGCGTAAAGGCAAGCAGAGCTACCAGGGCTGGATGTATGCCCGGCTGCTGGCTTTCAGCAATGGAGACTTACAAGCCCTGTACGACCGAAGCGACGGCTTCTATCGGCGGCAACTGGTCCTGACCACCAGGGACAAGCCCGCCGACCGGGTAGATGACCCTGACATCGCCGAGAAGATGGCCGCCGAGGCCGAGGGAATTTTCCTGTGGGCTTTCGAGGGGTTGCAGCGTCTGGTCAGGAACGGCTTCAAGTTTACTGAGAGTGACCGCGCCCGGCAGAACCGGGAGCTGGTCAAGCGGGACAACAACAACTTCTTCGATTTCATGGAGGCCGAGGACTATATTCGGCTCAAGGCGGATGCCTGCATTAGCTCCAAAGACCTCTATACCATTTATAAGATGTGGTGTGAGGAGAACAACCTGGTAGCTCTGAAAGCCCGGAGCTTCAGCGATGCCGTGATTGCCAACCTGAAAAAGTACAACCTGGAGCACACCAACAACATCGCCAACTCAGCAGGCCGCCGCGTATGGGGCTATCTGGGAATTGAGGCACTTGTACGGCCTGAGATGCCCACTTCCCTCTGGGGATAAAACTGTATATGGGAGAACTTGGCCTTTTCGCTATGTACGTATGTACGAGACCCGTACAGACGCATCCGGCGAAAGGCTTCAGAGGGCGTAACCGTTTGTTACTCCCTTGAAGTGGCTGTGACCAAATTGGTCACAACCAAGTTAAAACGCTCCAAGTCAGATGGATGTCGTGCTTCACAACGCCCTTACCCTGCCAGCAAGGGGTCGGCGAGTCACCGACCCATATTTTTATGATTGAAGTGGCTGTTCCCATTTTGGGAACGGCCAAAAACCTGTATAAGAGGAAACTTGGCCTTTTTACTATGTACGTATGTACAAGTTCTGTACGCACGTACATAGCGAAAACCCTAAAACGCACCATATACACGAATCCTTTACGACACTAAAGTGGTTGTGGACATTTTGTCCACAACCACACAGGTTTGTCCGAGTTGTCACGGCGACAACTCGGTTTTGATGGCACTGGACAAAATGTCCAGTGCCACCGCTTCTCGCAAGGAATCTTTAACGGTCTGAAGTAGGTGTGGACAAAATGTCCACATTCTTTTTATTGTATAACCTTTTTGGAAGTGCATCTGCTTTGGTCCAATCCCTGTAATCAAGTGGTCATTTTGACCACTTGATCTTGCACAACAGAACTTCGCGGTAGATGTGAGAAAATCAACGGACAGATTTTGTCCGTTGATTTTCTGGAATACCGAGGTGTTCACCTTCCACTGCTATGTACGCATCACCCCCGTACGCACGTACATAGCGAAAAGCCCAAAACGCGCTATATACGCAATCCTTTATGGCGCTGAAGTGGTCTGGGTCATTTTGACCCAGACCAACCGGTTCCGATCAAGTTCCCATTTTGAGAACTTGATTTCAGTTATCTCCTTTTTCCTCTATAAAAAGGTCAGTATCTTGTAACCAATAAATATCAGTTGGTCATTTTGACCAACTGAAAAGCAGATCGTTTTATCTCAAAAGCAAAATCAGTAAGTTAAAGTTTGGACGTTAAATCTACCATGCTGTGCCCGTTGGATCAAGTTATCATTTTGATAACTTAATTTGGGGAGCACAGTTGTCTCGGTTATTAGACTTATAATCAAGTGTTCAAAATGAACACTTGATTTTTTGGCGGTGTTCAAATGGAACACCACCACCTCGATCATCAAAGCCTATCCATCCACATGAATGAAAGGAGCTTTACAATGTCCGTCATCAATACGATTGAATTGCCAAAAAGGAGGGCCGCCATTGAGCCAACCACAATACGCCATCATGCGCTTTGCCAAGTACAAGGGGCCAGAGATCACCAACATCGAAGCCCATAACGAACGCAGAAAAGAAAGATACGCCAGTAATCCCGATATTGACCTCTCCCGCAGCAAGCATAACTTCCACCTGATCGAACCACCCCAACGTTACCGGGCTGAGGCTGAGCGCCAGATCAGCGCCGCTGGATGCCGCACCCGAAAGGACAGTGTCCGGGTGGTAGAGGTGCTGTTCACCGCTACACCGGAGTTCTTCAAGGGCAAGAAGCTGCCCGAAATCCGGCAGTATTTTGAGGAAACACTCCGCTTCTTTGTGCAATACCAATCCAGAGAAACTATCATCTCCGCCGTGGTGCATATGGATGAGAAAACAGCCCATATGCACCTTTCTTTTGTCCCCTTGACGCCAGATGGCAGACTCAGCGCCAAAGAGATCGTTGGTAACAAAAAGAAGTTGACCTGGTGGCAGGACAAGTTCTGGGAGCACATGGTTGCTAAATACCCCGACCTGGAGCGCGGCGAGAGTGCAAGCCAGACGGGCCGCGACCATATCCCGCCTCGTATCTTCAAGGAGATGACCCATCTCACCCAGCAGCGCCAAAAGCTGGACCAACTGCTCACCGGCATCGGCCCCTTGAACGGCAAGAAGCGGGCCGCTGAGATTTCCGAACTGCTGGACGGTTATATCCCAGCCGTGGAGAAAATGCGGACCCAGCTGAAAAAGTACAGTACAGCCTTCAGCAGTACCAAGGCTGAGAATGAGAAACTCAAGCGGAAAAACAAAAAGCTCTCGGAGTCCCTGGAGGAGGCGACCCACGAGAGCGTTCTGAAAAAGTTGGAGGATGCCAAGCTCCAGCGGGAGTATGAGGAGGCCCTCGCCGTATTGGAGCGAATTCCGCCGGAAGTTTTAGAAGAATACGCGAAGCCCAAAGCCTCCCACCGCACCGCAGAACTTTGAATCAAAAAGGAGAAATGCCATGAAGAATGTTTGTAAGAACGATCATTTTAACACTGAAACCTTGCAAAGCGCCGCAAATCCCGGTACAATGGAATTGGTCACCCAAAACAATGCCGTCAAGTCTCCAATCTCTGACCTGAAACAGCCCGAGTCGAAAGCTTGCGTGTACACGGTGGAGGAAGTGGCGCAGATGCTGGCCATCAGCCTGCGCTCCGCTTATAACTTCTGCAACACCACCGGTGAGTTTCGTGTCCTCCGGGTAGGCGGAAGCATCCGCATTCCCAAGGACAGTTTCGACGCTTGGCTGTTCCGGGCCGCTTGATCAAGGAGGCACAGCATGGCATATATCACCAAACGCGGCAGCTCCTACAGCGTCCGCTACACCTATTTCGATGAGCACGGCAAAAGCTGCGACAAATGGGAGAGCTTTCCCACCAAAGAGGAGGCGATGAACCGCAAAAAGCAGGTGGAACACGAGCTTGCAAGCGGAACTTTCCTGATTCCGTCCACTATAACGGTCGGTGAATTCCTGATGAACTGGCTGCCCAAACAATGCACCAAGCATAAGTGGGCTCCCAAAACCTACCAGTCCAACCTGTCCACCATCCAGAATCTCATCCTCCCCTATATCGGCAACTTTGAGATGCAGAAGCTGAAGCCCTATCACCTGGAGAACCTGTACAGTACCCTGAGCAAAACGCCCTGTGGGCAGTATGTTGAGGGCAAAAAGCAGAAGCTCACCCCCAAGCAGAAACAGCGTCTGCTGTCCGGCACCACCATCCATGAGGTTCATCGTCTGCTTCACACCGCGTTCCTCTATGCGGTGGAATGGGGAATCCTTCTGAAAAGCCCCGTCCCTCTGGAAGGCCCCAAAAAGACCACCCAGGAACGAAGCATCTGGACAGTGGAAGAAATGCGGGCGGCCCTGGCCAGCATGGAGGACCCCATCCTCCACCTAGCTGTCCACCTGACCTTGGTGGGCGCGCTGCGAGAAGGGGAGGTTGCTGGACTGACCCCGGAGGACATCGATTTTGACGCCGCCGGTGGGGTCGGCACTTTCTCGGTCAACAAGTCCATGCAGCGCATTCAGAAAAACGCCCTGCTTCAGGTGGATGGCAACTGTATCATCAAGGAGTTTCCCGATAAACTGGAAGGCAGCAAAACTTCTCTCATACTGAAAAGCACCAAAACCGAGTCCTCCTGCCGGAATATCTTTCTGACCGCCGCTCTCCGGGAGGAACTGAAACACTGGCTGGAACGGCTGAAAGAAGACGAGGCCCGCTCCCCAGACCGCTACCACGACAGCGGAATGCTTCTCCGCCTGCCCAATGGTCAGGCCGTGGAGCCCGTTCTGATCCGCAAAAAGTTCCTCAAATGGCAGGACGCTCACCCGGAGTTCCCCCGCATCGTCTTCCACGGGCTGCGACATTCCAGCGCCACCTACCAGCTGATGATCTCGGGCGGCGATATCAAATCTGTGCAGGGAACAACCGGCCACGCCAGTGCGGATCTTCTGGTTAACACTTACGCCCATATCCAGCAGTCTTCCCGCATGGAGCTGGGCAAAAAGTTTGAAAATTCTTTCTACGCCAAACCAGAAGCCAGCGCCCAAACTCCGCCTGTCCAGGGGAACACAGCGCTCTCCATGGCCGCGCTTTTGGAGCTCCTGAAAGATGCAGACCCTGAAACGAAGGCACAGCTTCGCCTTGCACTGTTGACCTGAATGCAAAAAAGGGCACGGATTGCAATGCAATCCCGCGCCCTACATAATTCAACACAGAAAACACGAACCGTGCACCGACCGTGCAAAAACCGTGCAGCTGTGTTGCAAAAAACAAAAAAGCCATGAAATCTTTCGATCTCACGGCATTTTTTGGTGCAGTAAAGCAATCCAAATCCGAACCATTTCCCTTTGATGCGGCTTCTGCCGCTTCCCCAAAGGTGACGGTCTGTGTTCCTTCTTTATAGTTGAAGGTTATCAAAACCTTATCATCATACAGGTAAATCGCATTGATGAAGGTATCCACTAGTGCCTGCCGCTGGTCTTTCAGGCTCATGTCCAGCTTACGGAACCGCAGCAGCCAAAACCTGATAAATTCTTCGGTCACTTTCGGCTTCGCCAGCTTTTCTTCCGCAATGCGTGCTTCAAGCTCACGCTTGGTTTCTTCCAGCTGCTCCAACCGCTCCTTGGTGGAGCTGGTCAGGATACCGGCCTGAATCGCATTGAGCATATTCTGGATACCGGATTCTGCATCCCGGAGCTGCTTTTTATAAAGGGGAATGTTGGTATTCTCCTTGTTTTGCAGTTCCATCACCTTGGCGATGATGGATTCCATAGCGGCATCGTCTTTCACAAGCTGCATGGTCTGGTTGACCACCAGATCTTCCAGCCACTGTTTGCGGACGGTCTTTTTCTTGCAGCCCTTGTGCTTTTTGGCAGTGGCACATTTATAGTAGCGGTGGACTTCACCCGTCCGGCTTGTGCCGCTTTCGCCAAACATCAACGCCCCACAGTAGCCGCAGAACAGCTTGGTGGTGAGCAGGTAGTCATCCTCTGCCTTTCTACGGGCAGGGGCTTTTTTGTTTTTGGCGATCTTTTCCTGCACATCGTTGAAAAGCTCTGCGGACACAATGGAGGGAATCGCATCGGGAATCAAAACATCACGATATTTCAGCTCCCCGATGTAGCGGCGATTGTTCAGCATATGCTGAATGGTGTTGAAGGTCATCAGCCCGCCACGCTGGTTCTTGACGCCCTTTTCGTTCAGCCAATCCCGAATTTCCCGCATGGTCTGGCCATCGTTGTACCGCTGGAAGATTTCTGCCACAAAGGGAGCAGTCAACGGGTCGATTTCAAAGCGGTGGTCTGCGTTGATGATGTAGCCAAAGGGAATGGCACCGCCAGTGAACTTTCCCTTCAGTGCGTTTTCGGTCATGCCACGAATGACCTTTTCAGACAGGTCAGCGGAATAATACTCGGCATAACCTTCCAGCACCGATTCCAGAATGATGCCCTCCGGTCCCTCGGAGATGATCTCGGTGGCAGACATGAGCTTGACACCGTTCTTCTTCAGCTGGGTCTTGTACCGGGCACTGTCGTAGCGGTTCCGGGCAAAACGATCCAACTTCCAGACCAGCACGATGTCAAACAGCTTCTTGTCACTGTCCTTAATCATCTGCTGAAACTCCGGGCGGTTGTCCGTCTTGGCAGAGATAGCACGGTCAATGTAGTGCTTGACGATGGTGATGCCGTTCTTTTCCGCATAGGCAGTGCATTCACGAATCTGGCCTTCAATGGATTCTTCGCGCTGGTTATCCGATGAATAGCGGGCATAGATCACGGCGGTCATGGCAGGCACCTCACTTTACACATCATTGAACGGTGGAGTGTTCTTTTAAAGCAATGTTTCGTATAATGGATATACCACATTTTACAGATGATTGCAAGCTTTTTATACGCTTTTCACGAGATTCAGTAAAAAACATGAACTCCTATGAAAGCAAAATATTCACATTCCATGGTTCTATGAAGGTGCCCGGAGCAATTGTGTCATTTTGACACAATTCCTTATTTCTCCATAAACCATAAAAATTCAACTTTTTAATGCAGCAGCTACAACGTTGGATTGCATATCGCAAATATACTATTTGAATATTGCGCTGATTTTTGTCTTGTTACGGTTTCGCAATAAGACCAAAGTGGTGGGTATCACGATGATACCCACCACTTTAGCCAAGTAAATTTTTATTTTTGAATCGTAAAACGGAACGAGGTTCCCTTCTCCACCGCAAAGCAGGCGTCTGCATGGGGCTTTGCGCCCCAGCTGTTGTCGCCGCCCACGCCGCGCTGGAAAGCAGCGCAGCGGACGACCGTCTTATTGTCGTCCCGGGGCAGCTCGTAAAGGTGGCGGGCGTTTTCCAGTTCATGGGGCGTGTAGGGCAGCGCCGAGAAGGTCATGCCGTCCCCTGCAAAGCCGATGCCTATATTCAATCCGCTGCCGGTGACAGTTGCACTGTACACGCCGGTGCGGCTGCCGCACTCCTGCGGGTAGACCGGGGTGTTCTGGGCAAAATCCTGCCGGACGTTGTAGTTCCACGCACCCATCTTGCCGCCTGCAGTGCGGTCGGCGGTGGTCTCCCGGGGGCCAAGACCCAGATAGGAGACTTCCGTCAGCTCCCGACGCAGCGGGAAGAGCAGACCGAACTCCGGCAGCTCAGTGCGCGTGCCCTGCCATGTCATGGTGATATCACAGCGGCCTGCGCCGTCAATGGCAAAATCAATGGGCAGCGTCTGCCCATCTGGCAGGGTGTAGTTTGCGCGGGCGATGACGAAATCGCCCTTTGTTTCAGCGGTCAGGTTATCGCAGCGGGCGTAGAGACCGGCGGTTTTCCAGAAGGCAAATGTAAACGGCTCTGCACAGCCCTCGTCGTTGTTGGTGGGCGCACGCCAGAAATTGGGGCGCACGGTATCGTCCAACAGCTGCACGCCGTTATAGCGGATGGACACCAGCCCCTTGCCTCGGCCAAAGATGTACTCGAAGCCCTCGCCCTTTACGCCGACGTTGCAGTCCATCTCCACCAGCTGCGGGGCGGGCAGGGTCAGCCGGGCGACGGCGTAGTTGTGCCATACCTGCCCCAAAGCGGCTTCATAGCCCGCCGGGATGCCGGGCAGTGCAGCCCGCTGGATGGCGGTAACGGTCATGCAGGCAAGCCCAGCCTCCGGTAAGGCAAAGGGAAACGGGATGTGCTCCGTCCCGCCCGGCTTGCAGTCTGCCCGCAGCACCGCCCGGCGCTCCGGCTTGCCGTTGACCGAGGACGCAAACACAAGGTCGTAGGCGTTCAGGTCGGTAAAGAGATTCCGGTTTTCAATCACGGCTTCCGTGTCGGTCAGGGTGATCTTCAGCGGTGCGTAGGCCGCCTTGACGGCGTCCATTTTGGGGGTGTTACGGCGGTCGGGCAGCACAAGGCCGTCCACGCAGAATTCCCGGTCGGTGGGGCGGTCGCCGAAGTCGCCGCCATAGGCAAAGCCGGGCTTGCCGTCCGGGCTTGTCACTGCAATGCCGTGGTCCATGTACTCCCAGATAAACCCGCCCTGATACAGGGGCTCTTCGTAGGCATACTCGGTGTAGTCGGTGATGCCGCCGCAGCTGTTACCCATGGCGTGGCTGTACTCGCACATGATAAAGGGCTTTTCCGGGTGCTCTGCCAGAAACTTTTTGATGTCTGCCACCGGGGTGTACATCTGGCTTTCCATATCGGAGGTGGCGGGGTACTCCCGGTTCCAGAAAATGCCCTCGTAGTGCACAAGGCGGCTGGGGTCGGTGTTGCGGAAATACTCGCTCATCTCCCACAGGGTCTTGCCGCCGTGGCTCTCGTTGCCGCAAGACCAAATGAGGATGGCCGGGTGGTTTTTGTCCCGTTCCAGCATGGCTTCGGCGCGGGCAAGCACATTTTCCCGCCACTCCGGGCGGGCACCGGGCAGCGTCCACTCGTCCGAGCCGTCCGCACCCAGCTTCTGCCATGTGCCGTGGGTCTCCAGATTGGTCTCCCCGATGACATACAGGCCGTATTCATCGCAGAGCTGCAAGAAATACGGGTCATCCGGGTAGTGGCTGGTGCGCACGGCGTTGACGTTATGGGCTTTCAGGTTCTTTACATCCCACAGCATCTCTTCCCGGCTGACGGTGCGGCCGGTGCGGCAGCTCCACTCATGGCGGTTGACGCCCTTGAACACGATACGCTTGCCGTTCAAAAGCATCTGGCGGTCTTTCCGTTCAAATTTGCGCAGACCGACTTTCATGCCAGTGCGCTCCACGAGAGCACCCTCGTTCAGCAGGGCAATTTCTGCCTCGTACAGGTTCGGCTGCTCGGCGCTCCACAGAGCGGGGTCAGTCACCGCAAAGGTGAAAGAAACATCCTGCACGTCCTCTTCCACGTCCGGGTCGGCCTCGCCCTTGCCGAACACCACACCGCTGTCGTATTCGGCAGGTTCGCCCACCTCAGCAGACTGCTCCTCGCCATCAAACACCACCGAGATGGTGCCCGCGCCGCTGACCTTGCAATCAAAGGTGACAGTGGCACTGGAAAAGTCCGGGGCAAAATCCTGCTTCACAAAGACATCCTCGAGGTGAATTTCCGGCTTTGTGAACAGCTCCACAGAGCGGAACAAGCCGCTCATGCGCCAGAAATCCTGATCCTCCAGCCAGCTGCCGGAGGAGAAACGGTACACCTGTACCGTCAGGGTATTTTCGCCGGGGTGGACGGCGGCGGTCATGTCAAATTCAGCGGGAGTGAAGGTATCCTCGGTGTAGCCGATGTAAACGTCATTGCACCAGACGGCGGCAGCGCTGTCCGCGCCGTTCAGGCGCAGATAGCAGCTTGCCCAGCTTTCCGGCAGGGTGAAACTGCGCTGGTATTCCCCGATGGGGTTATAATCCTGCGGAATCTGACCGGGGTGCAGCTTTTCATGGCCGTCCCACGGGTACTGGGTGTTGACGTAATGGGGCGTGCCGTAGGGCTGGCCGGGCTTTTGCAGGCTCTGCATTTGGATGAAGCCGGGCACGGTCAGGGTGTCCCAGTCTGAGAAAGGCGCAGTCAGGTTTTCCGCATAGTGGAAAGCCCATTCGCCATCCAAGCTGACGGCCAGCGGCATTTCCGGGCTTGTCTGGTCTGCAAAATGAGCGTGGAAGGGCAAACGGTTCTGCTGGAAAATTTCCGGGTCGGCCAGAAGCGCCGATGTGATAGGATTATTTAAAGGCATAAATGTCACCTCGCAGCATTTTCTGCTCTCATTATAGCACAGAATATAAGAAAAACAGCCGCACAAAACGACTGTTTTTCTGGAAAGAAGCGGCATCAGTCTGCTTCGTCAAAGACCTCGGTGTCCAGTTCTGTGTGCCCCTTGGGGATGTGGTACTTCACAGCGGGCAGATGGACGTTGGGGAAATACAGGCTGGTGTTGGGGTCGCAGCCGATGACCACTGCTTCTCCCCTGCCGCGCACGGTGCAGCGCAGGGTGTCGCAATGGGCTTCGGCGGTGTCATTTTCCACGCTTTCGGCATAGCCCGGTGCAAAATTGGGCACGGCAAAACCGCAGTCGTAGGCTTCGCAGTCGAAACTGCTGTCAATCTCGTGATGGCGGCAGTGGCCGGTGGCCGTGGGGGTGATGGTAGTGGTCACCTCAATGCCGGGGAAGGGCGACCACTGCGCAGTCACAGCCCCGGCTTCAATTTCCCACGTTTTGCTCACCTTGCGCACAAACACGTTATCGTCGATGACAAAGGCCAGCATACTGTCGGGAGCCGCCTGATTGAGCACCTCCCGGCTGCGGGAGGCGCAGAAGCCAAAGCGGGTATCGTAGGCAAATTTTGCATACTTTTCCGGGAACTGTCCGTGGCCGTGCCCCTCGTTGACACCGGCAGCATAGGCCGTTACCCGCCCCGCCCGGCGCTGCACCAGCATATTGGCGTAGGGCATTGGCTTGAGCCGCTCCAATGCGGGCATGGGCGCGGCTTCGGCAGACCAGAAGGGATGGTCATCCGGCAAAGCAAGCAGCAAAAAGCTCTTCATGCCCCAGTAGGGACTGCCGGGGGCGTTGTACCGCTCGGCCATGTACATCTGCGGGTAGCAGTAGCCGATGGTCAGGATACCGTCCCGGTCGAACATTTTCTGCCCCAGCCACCAGTTGAAGTTGCGGACGATGAGCCCTTTCATCACCGGCAGGGGCAGCGGCTCCAGCCCTGCCCAGATGCAGGCCGCCCAGAAGCTGTTCTGAGCAAAGCGGTAGGTCAGGCTGCGGCCAAAGGGCAGCGCTGCGCCGTTGGCATCGAACCAGTAGACGAACTGCTGCGCGAACAGCTGGGCGCGCTGGCGGTAGAGTGCAGCACGCCGGGGGTCGGTGTCGGCGGCAAATTTAGAGTAGAGCAGCCCGTAATACTGGATGGCCCACGGGATGTAGTAATCCTTTTGTACGGAGGCGCCATCGGTGGACCAGCCGTCGCCGCTGTAATAGCTGTCAATTTTGCAAAGACCGTCCTCCAGCAGTTCCGGGCTGAAAGGCATCCCCACGCTTTTCAGGGCAAGGTTTACAAGGATGCGGAAAAACTGCCAGTTGCAGTCCGGGATGGTGTGGGCGTTGATCTGCCCCAGCCATGCAGCAAGGTTCTGTTTTTCGGTGTCAGAAAGCGGGGTCCACAACTTTTCCGGTGCGGTGAGGATGCCGCAGGCAATGGCAGCCATCTCCACATAACACTGGTCGTATTCCCCGGTGGTGCCCCAGTATTCGGGGTTTTCCGGGTCGGCGCCGGCGGCAAGACCCTTGCGGTAGATGGTTTCAAATTCCGGCTCAGAGCCGCCGCCCACCCAGAAGGGCACCAGCGCCCACAGCGGGCGGCTGAAGGCTTCCAGCTCAATAGCATTTTGGTTGTAGGTCACGCCCGTCTCGCCCAGATGCAGCCGGGCGCAGCCTGCGGAATAATAAGGCTTGAGCGGGTCGAGAAATTTGTGCATCAGTGCGGTAAAATCCGCTTTGGTCTGCAAGTTCATCACCAGTACATCTCCCAATCTTTGGTCAGGCGGGTCAGCGCCTCCATGTAAAAATAATCGCCCCAGCTCGTGCATTCATCCACGCCCTCCGGGGTGCAGGTGTTGTAGGGGCTTTTTTTGCTGTAAGTGCCGTGCAGCAGCTGGCCGGAGCCGAGGGTACCGGGCTTTACCGCATAGTTTGCGGTCAGACTAGCCAGCATCTGCCGCGCCAGCGTGCGCCACTGGGCAGCTTCTGTTTCATCCACATACTTGGCTGCTTCCAGCAATCCACAAGCCACGATGGCAGCGGA
>ERZ810647.24-NODE-24-length-35326-cov-9.27805_pt1 | contig 35326 bp, 28 predicted proteins | sample MGYA00520191_ERZ810647 | MGnify/ENA primary metagenome ERZ810647 (study PRJEB31588, sample SAMN03399870) | human gut metagenome | study: EMG produced TPA metagenomics assembly of the PRJNA231909 data set (A prospective, longitudinal analysis of the... | reverse complement strand
CACGCCGCAGGCGTGACGGAGAGGTTGTACAAAGACGAGCCTGCCCTCTGTAGCAAGGCCCGCCCTTTTACGCCATATTACGCCTCAGGCGTCCAGTAGGAAGTTGACCGGCCTGCCAATGGCTCCCCCTTTGGGGGAGCTGGCGAGCGGAGCGAGACTGAGAGGGTCAATCCTCCACCCGCGCTGCGGCAAGCTCTTTCATCAGCCGCTTGCGCACTGCAAAGTACGCCGGGATGAGGAAGAAGCAGGCGAAGAACCATGCCACAGGGTTGGCGATGCAGGCCGCAAAGTAGCCCCAGAGCGGCACGAACCAGAAGCCCACCATGGCACGGGCGACCATCTCGGCCACGCCCGCGAACATGGCAAGGCCGGAATAGCCCAGGCCCTGGATGGTGTAGCGGTAGATGATGAGGACAGCCAGCGGGATGTAGAACACGCTGTTCCAGAAGATGAAGCTGCGGGCATTCGCCATGATCTCCACCTCGCTGCTCTCGAGGAAGAGGCTGATAAGCGGCACATCCAGCACACGCAGGATGAGGAAGGATGCCACGCTGTAGACGCAGCCAATGCCCAGCGCGGTATTGACGCCCCGGTCCACACGCTTGAGGTCGTGAGCGCCCATGTTCTGGCTGGCGTAGGTGGTCATGGCGGTGCCGATGCTCTCCAGCGGCACCGAGAGGAACTGGGCGGCCTTGCTGCCTGCGGTCTGCGCGGCCACGATGCTGCTGCCCAGACCGTTCACCGCGCCCTGCAGCACGACGCTGCCGATGGCGGTGATGCTGCACTGCAGGCCCATAGGGATGCCCATGTTGCAGAGCTTGAGGCAGTGGCTGGCGCTCAGACGGCCCTCTTCCCCGCTCCATTTCAGCTCCGGGTAGTGGCGGCCGATGTAGATGAGACTGCCGATGCCCGCCACCGCCTGACTGAACACGGTGGCGAAGGCCGCACCGAACGCCCCCATCCGGAAGGTGAGGATACAGAGCAGGTCGAGGCCGATGTTCAGCACGCTGGCCACCAGCAGGAAATAGAGCGGTCGCTTGCTGTCGCCCAGCGCGCGCATGAGGGCGCTGGTGACGTTGTACAGCAGGGTGAAGGGGATGCCCCAGAAGATGGTGCGGATGTAGATGTCCGCGATGTCGATGATGTTGTCGGGGGTGTTGGTCCAGACCAGCACCGCCCGGGTCAGGGCCACCGTCACCACCGTGAGCACGACGGCGAAAAAGAGGCTCAGCCAGACGGTATTGGCGGTGTAGCGCCGCATTTCTCTGTAGTCCTTCGCGCCGAAGGTCCACGAGATGGGGATGGAGAAGCCGCAGGCGATGCCGTTGACGAAGCCCAGCACCAAATAGTTCAGGCCGCCCACGCTGCCCACCGCCGCCAGCGCATCCACGCCCACGAAGCGGCCCACGATGATGGTATCGGCCAGATTGTAGAACTGCTGGAACAGACTGCCCAGCATCAGCGGCACCGCAAAGGCAAGGATGAGCTTGAGCGGGCTGCCCTGTGTCATGTCTTTTGTCATACAAAGCCCCTCCCCGGGCGATCACTTAACATTTCTTTGCCGAATCTTTGCCGACAAAAACGCCCTGCCGGACGAGGGGCAGGACGTTTTGCGTTTCATGAGTGGTATTATACTCAGCTCATCGTGATTTTGCAAGGGGTTTTTCTCAGATTTCTTCGTACAACATTGCTATTCTCTATCGGTGGTTTTTGGTGATTGTGCGCAGGGGGGCGGCAGGGCTGCCTGTGAGCAAGGCCCTCCTGCTGCACTCCCTCTCAGCCTTCATAATCGTACTCCCGTACGGAGTCATAAAAGGGATTCCACCCCACAAATTATCGTCGCTGCTCCCTATCCATTTTCTTGTCTCCCAATTTCCTCTCAAATCCGGCGGCTGACTTCCCCTTATCCATTTTCTTGTCTCCCGATCTCCTCCCCAATCCGGCGGCTGACTGTCATTCTTGCCCGGCTTCCACACCCAGTCACCCTGACTGTCCGTTACCCATCCGCCTGTTTCCGGCTGCTGGGTGCTTGTTTCCGATGGCTGGGCGCTTGTCTCCGGCTGCTGGGCCGTGGTGAGGCTGTCCGGCGAGAGAGTCGTCGGCCCGCTGAGGCCACCGACGGCACCCGTTCCCGGCTGAGTCAGCTCGGGCAGTCCGCTCAGGGAGCCGCCTTCCAGACCGGAGAGGACCGTTCCCCATTGCTCTTTCTCCTGCTTGCGGCGGGCGATCGCCTCCTCCACCCGGGCGGTCTCCTGCGCTTTCTGCTCCTCATCGCCAACGCGGTACACGAGGACCAGTTCCTTGCCGCTTTGGCGCAGGGCGGTCTCATCCGAGAATGTTTTTCTATCATATCCCGTCTGCCCGACAACATGGAACCGATAAAGCCCCTCATGGGACAGCTCGAGTTCGAACGCACCATTCAAGCGGACCAAGTCTTTTATCCGGGCCAGCGGAATGACCGCCTCCATCTCCCGCCCTTCCCCATCAAGGAACCGGATGCGAAGCTCATGGACCTCCTTTGCAAGCTCCTGCAGCGAGTCGCCTGTCATCCGAAAGAGTGTGCCGTGGGCATCGAAGCTCAGGACCTTGTTGACCGGGTCATACTCCGCCGTGGCCACATTCCCAAGCTCCTGTGTGCCATCCGGATGGGTGATCACGCCGACGGTCTCGTACATCTGCTTCACACGGTCCGGCACCTCGCCGGTCTGCACGCTTGGAGCGTCGTCCTCGTCGTCGCTGTTCTCGGTATCATCGGGCCGCTCCGGCTGGGAGGGCGTCCGCCTGTCGTAGCTGTAGTTCTCCATCTTCTTCCCGTCGGAGTCGTAGCGGGTCAGACTGCCGCCCGTCACCTTGTGGTCATCGTCGGAGAGGGCGTCATTGGGAATCTCGCCGACTATGCCGCCGCCGATGGCCGCAGTCCCGCCGCCGTTGCTTGCGCCCGCCTTGGCCTCCACCTCGGCGTCGCCGGAGATATAGATGTTATTGGGGTTGCTGGGCGGCGCATCCGGGTATACCTCGCCTTTCTCCGTACCCGCGCCGTCGCCGATACCGGCAGCACCCTCGCCGCCCACGGCCTCTATCGTGCCGCCGGTGATCTCGATGTTTCCGGCACCGCTTTCGTGCTTTCCGCCGATGCCTGCGCCGCCGCCGCCGCCGCCCTCAGCGGTGAGGGAGCCTTTGGTGTCGTTGTCGTCCTTGATGGTCAGCTTGCCGGAGGGTTCGCCGCCGTTCTTTTCAAGACCCGCATTTTTGCCGCCGCTCTTCAGCTCGTTGTCGCCGTCCAGCTCGATGGTGGCATCGTGGCCGCCCTCGACCCGAACAGCAGCTTTGCCCGCATCAACTGGGCTGTCATCGCTGTCATCCACCTCCTTCTTGCCGCTGACGTCAATTTTCAGGTCGTCGAAGGTGACGTCCACTTTGCCGTTGGAGGTGTCGATGGTGACGGTGTTCTTATCCGACTTGCCGGTGATGACGGTGTCTCTGTCGTCCTTGGTGGTCCCGCCCTGTGTGACCTTGTTCGTCCCTTCGTCGCTGCCCGCTTTCACGGTAATGTCGCCGTTGGTGATGTACCATGTTCCCGCATAGGCCGGGATGCCGGAGCTTACCACGATGCCCGCGATGACGGCGGCGGCCACGCCCCGCCGGAGTGCGCTCTTCAGTCTCATAGTCTGTCCTCCTTTGGTCGGTTCGTCGTTTGAAGAATCATCCTTTTTCGATACAAGCTTACCAAAAAATCCAGAGAATGTAAATAAAATCTGCGCGAATCGCGGTGTTTTCGGCGTGAATAGCCCTCTCCGTCTGCTTCGCAGACACCTCTCCCATAGGGAGAGGCACTGGCGTGTCGGGCAGGCCCACGCGGGACGAGCAAAGTTTACTCTATCCGAAAACAGCAGTGCCCTGCTACAGAGGGCAGCAGCTTCTAGACAAGAGCACTTTGTCAAGCTGTTGTGAATCTCTGTAGCAGGGCACTATTTTTTACGTTATATCAGGCTTCCGGTGTCCAGTAGAAAGTGACCCGGCCTGCCAAAGCCTCTCCTACAAGGAGAGGTGGCACGCCGCAGGCGTGACGGAGAGGTTGTACAAAGACGAGCCTGCCCTCTGTAGCAGGGCACTATCTTTTACGTTATATCAGGCTTCCGGCGTCCAGTAGGAAGTTGACCGACCTGCCAAGGGCTCCCCCTCTGGGGGAGCTGTCACGCCTGCGGCGTGACTGAGAGGGCTATTCAGCGTAGTGCGCCAAAAACTGCTTGGTGCGCTCCTCCTGGGGGTGGTCGATGAGCTGGCGGGCCGGGCCTTCCTCCACCACGACGCCGCCGTCCATGAACAGGATGCGGTCGGCCACGTCCCGGGCGAAGTGCATCTCATGGGTGACGATGATCATGGTGGTCTTTCGGTCGGCGAGGTCCCGCAGGACGCGGAGGACTTCGCCGGTCAGCTCCGGGTCGAGGGCGCTGGTGGGCTCATCGAAGCAGAGGATGTCCGGGTGGAGCGCCAGTGCGCGGGCAATGGCCACCCGCTGCTGCTGACCGCCGGAGAGCTGGTGGGGGTAGTGGCCCGCCCGCTCCGACAGGCCCATCTGGGCCAGCAGGTCACGGGCCTGTGCTTCCAGCTGGGCATGGATGGCCTTTTTGTTGGCCTTGTAGCCGGGCTGCTCCTTCGCCAGAAGCTCCCCCGCCAGCATCACGTTTTCCAGCGCGGTGTACTGGGGGAAGAGGTTGAAGTTCTGGAACACGAGGCCGAAGTGGAGGCGCTTTTTCCGCACCTCGCTCTCCCGCTGGGTGGCAGGGTCGGCGGCGTCCCACATGGTCTCGCCGTTCACCCGGATGACGCCGGTGTCGGGACGCTCAAGGAAATTCAGGCAGCGCAGCAGCGTCGTCTTGCCCGAGCCGGACGAGCCGATGATGGCCAGCGCCTCGCCCTGTTCCAGTGTGAGCGAGATGTCCTTGAGAACCTTCGTCTCGCCGAAATTCTTCCCGATGCCGGAGGCTTCGAGTAATGCCATAATTCAGTATCCTCCTTAACAGCGGAAATAGTCCATCTTTTTCTCGGCCCAGTCCAGCAGCAGGGTGAGTGCGCCGACAAAGACGAGGAAGAAAATTGCGGTGGAGAACAGCGGCCAGATGAGGCCCTTGGCGCTGTACTCCTTTGCCATCATGATGATCTCCTTGTTGGCGATGACGTTCGCCAGCGAGGTATCCTTCACCAGCGTGATGACCTCGTTGCCCATCGGGGGCAGGATGCGCTTGACGACCTGCAGGAGCGTGACCTTGAAGAAGATCTGGCTCCTGGTCATGCCCAGCACCTGACCGGCCTCGGTCTGGCCTTTCGGCACATCCTCGATGCCGCCGCGGTAGATCTCAGAGAAGTAGCAGGCGTAGTTGATGGCGAAAGCCACCACCGCCGCCACCAGACGGCCCGATGAGCCGGAGGGCCAGGGGTTGGTCATGCCCAGCAGGCCGGGGCCAAGGTAGATGACGATGATCTGGAGCATCAGCGGCGTACCGCGGATGACCCACACGAAGGTCTTGACGACGCCCCGCAGCGGTGCGCACCGGCTCATGGAGCCAAAGGCCACCACAAGGCCCAGCGGCAGCGAAAACAGCAAGGTCAGAAAGAACAGCTCACAGTTGAGCGCGAATGCGCCGGTCAGACGCTCCAAAATCACAGTCACAGAATCACTACACCTATCCGTTTATAATGTAAGTTACTCAGCCAGAGTCAGGCCGTACTTGTCGGCCAGAGCCTGCATGGTGCCGTCAGCCTTCAGCTCGTCGAAAGCGTTGTCCACAGCCTCGGCCACGTCGCTGCCCTTGCGGAAGGCCACGCCGTACTCCTCGACGTTCAGCTCATCCACCATCCTGAGGTTTGCGTAGTCGGTACCCTCGCCGATCATGGCAGAAGCCAGAGTCAGGTCGAGGATGGCGGCGTCAGCGGTACCGGCGGCGACTTCCATCAGGCAGTCGGTCTGAACATCCTTGGAGATGAAATCAGCCTGAGACAGGTCGGCGTTCTCGGTGATGGTGGTCTCACCGGCAGAGCCGGCCTCGGCCACCACGGTCTTGCCGATGAGGTCGGCGGTGGAGGTGTAGTCGGTGCCGTCCTTCACGACCACGACCTGGGCGTTCTTGACGTAGGGCTTGGTGCAGGCCATGTTCTCCTCGCGGTCATCGGTGAGGGTCAGGCCGTTCCAGATGCAGTCGATGCTCTTGGCAGCCAGCTCGGTCTCCTTGGTGTCCCAGTTGATCTCCACGAACTCCGGCTCGACGCCCAGCTTCTCACAGACAGCGGTAGCCAGCTCGGTATCGAAACCGGTGAAGCTGCCGTCGGCGTCGGTGTAGTTCATCGGCTCATAGACGGTGTAGCCGATGACCATCTTGCCGTTGGACCGGATATAAGCCAGGTCGCTGTCAGCGGCCGCGGAGCTTGCCGGGGCGGCAGAGGCGGCGGCAGAAGAAGCAGCCGTGGAAGTGGATGCAGAACCGCCGCAGGCGGCAAGGCTCAGTGCCATCGCACCGGCCAGAAAAGCAGAGACCAGACGTTTCATATACAAATTCCTCCCTCAGATTCAGCAGAAGCGGCGCTTCGTTTTACCGCTTTACCATGCTAAATTGTTAAACTGTGACTATAGAATAGCGCGTTTTGCCCCATTTGGCAAGAGGAAAACCGATTTTTTCGCGTTTTGACGGTTTCCGCCTGTATTCAAGGGAGGGACATAGGAAAATTGAACAAAGCCGTGCCTTTCCGGCACGGCTGCGGCTCACGGGCAGGCCCGTCTTCACTAAACCTCTCCGTCACGGCTTCGCCGTGCCACCTCCCCTACCGAGGGGAGGCCTTGGCATACCGGAAAGCCTCGCCTCTTCGCCAGAGGCTCCCCTACTAGGGGAGCTGGCGCGAAGCGCCTGAGAGGTTGTACAAAGGACAGCCCTCTCCGCAAGGCGCAAAAATCCCCCTCGGGGAGTCTCTCCGAAGGGGATGCTGTCCGTTTTTCTTATCTTCCCGCCGCAGAGGCGTCAGCTTCTCCCCGGGATGTCGCCTACCATGATGACGAAGAGCCTGGGTTTGCCATTCTCATCCTTCCACCTTCCGAAGCCGACCCGGTAGCTGGATGCAAGGAATCCGGGCTTGTGCCAAGTATTCTCATCCGGGGCAGTACCAGTTTGTAGTTGTTACAGAGGTCGATGGCCTGCTTGACGGGGTCGTCCGAGCCTCCGTCCTCTCCACAGTAGAAGATGACCTGTTTGTTGGTGGTGTTGGGGTCGATGCCGATGGTTTTCAAGAGAGCTTTGCGAGGCTCAGAACCGATAGAGTGGTAATTGCCCCACTTCAATTTGTTAATAAGAAGAGTTCCCTCCCCAGAGCTCACCTGTGTGTACCTCTCCGCCGCCTCACTCAGCTGCGGGTCGGCCTCGCAGGTGATGTTCTTGCCATACCGCACATTTATGATGTCTGCCAGAGCCTCGGCACGGAGGGTGTCCGCCGGCTTATCGCCCGGCTTATCGCCGCAGCCGGTGAGCAGGGCCAGCGCCATCACGCCTGCAAGGGCAAGGACAAACAGCTTTTTCAATTTCATCATCGTTTCCTCCTCTGTCAGTTCTGCGGGGTCTTGATGGTAGCCTGTGTTTGCAGTGCGAGGTAATAGCGGTGGCCGTCACTCTTTTTGCCCGTCATTGTAAAGGCTATGGCGTTCAGAGCGGTGCCTGACGAATCATACTTGCCAAACCCTACCATATCGCATTGCTTCATACTCTCCGCCTGCGCCAGCGCACTCTGGCACGGCTTCACTTCTCCATACCAAAGATAAACACTGCCTGTCACCAGATAGTCCTTCAATTCATTTTTAATGATGTTCCGTGCCTCCTCGGTCAGCCCACCCTTTTCATCCTTCAGCCAGTCCGGCTGGAACTTCTTTGCGATGACCTTGAGCTTTTTGTCCAGCGTCTCGTCCTTCCGATAGTCAGCAAATTGTCCCCTCCTGTACCGGAAATACTCTTCTACCTGCTTGGCTTGGGAGCCGCTGTCCGAGCATCCGGTGAGCAGGGCCAGCGCCATCACGCCCGCAAGGGCAAGGGCAAGGAGTCGTTTTGCAGTTTTCATCGTCGCTACCTCCAATCGTGGGGTGTGTCTCGGTGATTTTATTATACCATACCCCCCCCCCCGCGCAAGTGCGATTCATGCAGATTTCAGGCCCTTTCGCGCAAATTTGACCGCAGACCGCACCGTTCCGGCAGGGGTTTTGCTGTATTTGTACAAAAGAAAAAACACCCTCGCTCCTTCCCTTCTCGCTTTTTGCAGATTTCAGGGAAGAAACACAGGTGTTTCCTTGCTATTTGTCGAAGCTTGTGATATGCTATAGGTGCTGCTCGTAAAAGCAGCGGGCGCTGCAAACAACGGCAGGCGGTCAGCCACACTTCCGCAAAGGGGGTGGGCATATGCCGATTACTTTGACGTTTCATCTTTTCGGATGTGTTTTTACGATCAGAGTAAAACGCGAAAACCGCCACCGGGCAGGGTGACGGTTTTCACATTGAAAATCTAATCTCTTGAACCGGGCTGACCGCTTGTCGCAGCGCCCTTTCTATTATTAGTATAACAACTCTCCCTCCCGATGTCAAGTCAGGAGGGATTTTTTCTGTCACAGCGACGCATTCTCAAACGCATCCCCTGCGGCCTTTTGCAAAGCGTCGATGGAGATGGTGCAGAGGGCCGCGAGGTCGGCGTCCGAGCCGTCGGCAGGGATGTCCGCCGCCTCTTTCTCCGTCTTGCCCTTGAGGTAGCTGCAATAGCCCTCGCTGTGCTCGTACCACTCCTTGCCGAGGCTGGATGCGTTCCGCATCCCGTAGCTGTCGCCCAGCTCAAGCTTGGAGCGGACGGTGTCCGGGGCAGTGACGCCGCCGTCTGCCGCGATGGTCAGCGCCGGCTCTGCCATGTCGCCGATGGCGCTGGTCACACGGCCATCGGCATCCAGCGTCAGGGCCACGACGGTAAGGTCAACTTCTGCGTTCACGTCCTTGTCGTCGGTGGCGGTGATGTCCGAAGAGGCATTCTCCGCCTCCACGCCGAGGCTCACCCGGTCGCCCTTCGCCGCGCCGAGGGCGGATGCGTTCGTGCAGGCTTTCGCCACGGCGTCGCGGTACTTATCCACCCGGATGGTGCAGCCGGACAGCAGGTCGGCGTCCGCAGCCTTGCCGTCCTTATCCGTTTCCAGCATGGATGCCTGCTCGGGCGTCATGCCGGTGAGGTAGTCGGCGAAGTCATCGGCCTGCTCGGCCCAGCCCTTTTTCAGCGAAGATGCCGCTGCCAGCGGGTAGTCGTCCCCTTTCTGGCGCTTGGTGCGGTAGTCGGTGGGCATGGTGACGACGCCTTTGCCGTCGGCGGTAACTTCCACTTCCAGCTCATCCAGCATCACGTCGGCCAGCTTGCCGTCTCCGTCCAGCAGGACGGCGGCGGCGATGGTATGGATGGTGCCGGTGCGGGCCTCATCGGAGGCCTCGGTCAGGATGCCGAGGCCGGTCTTCCAGCCGCCGGTCTGGGTGGTACTGGCGCTGCCGGACGAGCCGGACATGGCGTTCGAACTGCTCATGCTGCCGGAATCGCTGCTGCCTTTGCGGCAGCCGGACAGCAGCAGTGCCGCCGCCACGGCACAGCTCAGAAGAGCTTTTTGTCTCTGTGTCATAAGCGTTACGCTCCCTTTCATCTCTTTGGGAGTAGTATAGCCCGACACAGCGCCAATCATGCACGTTTGCTCTGAGACCGACGTGTTATCTGGCAAAGTGGGACAATATTGACGTTATATCATGCAAAATCGCACTTTGCCACTGTGGCAATCTGGTAAACAGCTGGCACTCTGACCCCACTTTGCCAAAAGGGGCAGAATGCCAAGTTGGCAAACTGGCAAAATATAACGTAGATATATTATTAAATAGCCATATTGCCACTTATTCCACCGCAGTATCCCTCACATCAGCGGGCTCAGCAGGCGGAGCACACTGTCCAGCAGCGTCCCGGCCAGCGAGGTGCGGCAGTCGGCCAGCTGCACTTCCCGGCACTCCGGCAGGGTGCGGAGCACATCGTCCCGCAGCGCAATGACCTGACTGTTATAGAGCAGCAGCGCCCCGCACTCAAAGTGGAGGAAGAGGCTGCGGTAATCCATGTTGATGCTGCCCACCACGGCGGCGCGGTCATCGCTGACGTAGCACTTGGCGTGGAGGAAGCCGGGCGTGAACTCGTAGATGCGCACCCCCGCCCGGAGCAGCGGCACATAATAGGAGCGGGTCAGCCGGAAGACGAGCTTCTTGTCCGGGATGCCCGGCAGCACCAGCCGGACGTCCACGCCCCGCTTTGCCGCCGCCTTCAGCGCTTCCAGCATGGTCTCGCCCACCGCGAAGTAGGGCGTGTAGATATAGACATACCGCTGGGCCTGATTGATGATATTCAGGTAGACCGTCTCGGCCAGAGCCTCTTCGTCCAGCGGGCTGTCCCCGTAGGGCTGGATCACTCCGTCCGACTGGGCAGACAGGGCCTCAGCCTGCGGCATAAAGGGCGCATAATCCTCCTCGCTGGGGCGGAAGGCGTTCCAGTGGTCGAGGAACATCACCGTGAAGTTCCAGACCGCCGCGCCCTCGGTGCGGAGAGCTGCGTCCTTCCAGTAGCCGAACCGCTCTTCTTCATTGATATACTCGTCGGCCAGATTGATGCCGCCCGTATAGGCTGTATTTCCGTCCACGACCACGATCTTCCGGTGGTCGCGGTGATTCATGACCAGCGACACCAGCGGCACCACCGGGTTGAACGGGATGCAGCGGATATGCGCCCGCTCCATCTTTACCACGAAATCGGACGGCAGGCCCAGCAGACTGCCGAAATCGTCGTAGATGAGCCGGACATCCACCCCCTGCGCCGCCTTGCGGACGAGGATGTCCTCTACCCCCTTCCACATCTTGCCGGTGCGGACGATGAAGAACTCGAGGAAGATGAACCGCTCTGCTTTTTCGAGGTCGGCCAGCAGGTCAGGGTACATGGCCTCACCGCAGGGGTAATATTTTGCCGTGGAGTTTTTCCATGCGGGGTACGGCCCGTACTCCGAAACATACCGGCTCAGTCCCCTGCTGGCGGGGTCGAGGGCGTCGGTCTGGCCCGGCTGCTGGGCGAGGTCGGCGGTGTGCTGGCGCTCCACCGCCTGCATCCGCTGGCGCATCCGCTTGGCGGGGGCCTTGTTGCCGAAGGCCAGATAGAGCGCACCGCCCAGCAGCGGCATCATGCCGATGAGGACGAGCCAGATGATCTTATAGTCGCTGTTCTCGTCCTTCCGCACGAGGTAGAGGGTGATGAAGAGGCTGAGGACGTTCAGCCCCGCATTCACCCACACCTTTCCGGCGGTGAGGGAGAAGAAGGCCCAGAGCAGCCAGCATATCTGCAGCAAAACAAGGGCCACTGTGACCGTGGCCCTGTTGATGACACGATTGAAGAACCGGACGACCGGCAGCCGAAAGAACATCTGCGCCTCCCCCGCTGCCCTTCGGCAGCATTTTTATGGGAATAGTATAGCGCAGAGATGCGGAGATTTCAAGCTCAGGCGTCCGCGTCCTCGAAGCCCACCATGAGGCCGCCCAGCTCGGCGTAGTAGCTGCACAGGCCGCCGCACTCGGTCACCCGCACCTGTGCGCCCTCGAAGACAGCCCGCACCATGTGCATCAGGCGCTCGGCGGCGGCGGGGTTGCCGCAGTGGGCAATGATGACCTTGCCGCTGGTGTAGCCGTGACCTTTGAGCTCCAGCACGATGCGCTCGAGAGCGCCGTGCTCGCCGCGGGTCTTGCAGAGGACGTCCAGTTCGCCCACATCGCTGGCCTTGCCGATGACCCGGATGTTGAGCATCCGCGCTACAGCGGCCACAGTGGGCTTTATGCGGCCATTCCGGGCCAGATTCGCCAGCGATTCCAGCGAGAACAGCAGATGGGTGTGGTGACGGTAGCGCAGCATCTCTTCGCACACGTCGTCAAACTCCCTGCCCTCTTTGATGAGCGCACGGATATGCTCTGCCAGCAACACCAGCTCCGGGCCGGCAGACAGGCTGTCCAGCACAAAGACCTGAGCACCCGGGTGCTCTGCCTGATACTCCTCTGCGGCCAGCTGGGCGGCGTTGCAGCTGCCCGACAGGGTGCCGGTGATGGTGATGGCATAAATTTCATCTGCGCCCTCATAAGCCTCCAGCCAGTCGCCGATGTTGGGGCAGGAGGTGCTGGTCTTACCCTTGTAGGTGCGCAGGGCAGTCGCCATCTCCACGGCGTCCAGCGTGCCGTCGTCGAGGTATTCCCTCTCGTCGGTCACGATCTTCAGAGGCACAGAAGCAAAATCAATGCCGTCCAGCTTGTACAGGCTGGCAGAAGAGTCCACAACGATTCGTTTCATCTCATCTATCTCCATTCCGGCGGGTGTCCGCCGCTTTTTTTACGTTCGGTGAGTCTACTATATCAGTTTTTCAAAAACCTGTCAAGCGATTTGTAAAATTCTTAATATTGTTTTCATAAACGGTTGACCCTGACTCAAAAATGCGATATACTACCACCATGAATCAGGAAATGAAACGCCGTGTCACGGCCTGCGCCGCCGGGTTTTCCCTGCCGCGCTACCGGGAGCTGCCCTCTGTGGGGCTGTATCTCGACCAGACTGTGCAGCTCGTCAACAGCTGCTTCCGGGGCTTCCCCGGGGTGGAGCTCACCCCCTCCATGGTGAGCAACTACGTCAAGAAAGGAGTCATCTCCCACCCCGTCAAAAAGAAGTATTCCCGCGAACAGCTGGCTTCTCTCATCTATATCGTATTGTCTAAAAATGTCCTCTCGCTGGAAAACATCGACACCCTGTTCCAGATGCAGCGGGCTCACTGCACCGCCGCCGAAGCCTACGACTACTTCTGCGACGAGGTGGAGAACTGCCTGCCCTACATTTTCGGTGCCGGCAGCACCATCCGCGACCTCGACCCGGATGCCGACGACGAAAAGCGTCTGCTGCGCGGCACCATCGTCGCCGCCGTGAACAAGATGTACCTCGACTGCTGCTTCGTCGCCATGCGGCAGGAGGAAGCCCTCTGGCCGGGGATTTTGGGAGATTTAGAGTAAAGACCCGAAACTTTACCGCGAGCGAAAGCCTCTCCCTTTGGGAGAGGTGACATCGCGCAAGCGATGACGGAGAGGGCAAGCCCGTCTCCCGAGAGTCGCGATACAGCGATAAGCAGCCCCTTTGTCAGAGCGATGCCATCGCCGCGCTTATGATTCTCCGTCAGCATCCTTGCCCTCTCAGTCACCTTCGGTGACAGCTCCCCCAAAGGGGGAGCCTTTCGCATCCCGTAAGGCAACAAAAAGCACCCACCCTCCCGTTTCACGGGAAAGGGTGGGTGCTTCTGTTTTATCCAGTCCTTAAGCCTTACGCATCCTGCAGCTCACCACGGCTTGCGGCCTTGAGGTAAGCGAAGATGAAGCCGTCGAGGTCGCCGTCCATGACAGCGTCCACGTTGCCGGTCTCGTAGTTGGTGCGGTGGTCTTTGACCATCGTGTAGGGCATAAAGACGTAGGAGCGGATCTGGTGGCCCCATGCGATCTCGTTCTGGACGCCCTTGATGTCGTCGATCTTATCCATGTGCTGCTGCTTGGCGATCTGGTACAGCTTTGCCTTCAGCATTTCCATCGCGTAGTCGCGGTTCTGGAACTGGCTGCGCTGGGTCTGGCAGCTGACCACGATGCCGGTGGGCTTATGGATGAGTCGGACAGCGGAAGAAGTCTTGTTGATGTGCTGGCCGCCGGCACCGGAGGAGCGGTAGACCTGCATCTCGATGTCCTCGGGGCGGATGTCCACCTGGATGGTGTTGTCCAACTCGGGCATGACTTCCAGAGAGGCAAAGCTGGTCTGACGGCGGGCGTTGGCGTCAAAGGGAGAGACGCGCACCAGACGGTGGACGCCGTTCTCACTCTTGAGCAGACCGTAGGCGTTGGCGCCCTTGACCATCATGGAAGCGCTCTTCATGCCGGCCTCGTCGCCGTCCTGATAATCCAGGACCTCGACGGTCATGCCGTGAGCCTGCGCCCACTTGTTGTACATACGGTAGAGCATCTCGGCCCAGTCCTGTGCCTCGGTGCCGCCGGTGCCTGCGTGGAAGGTCAGGATGGCGTTGCTGTGGTCGTACTCACCGTTCAGCATGGTCATCAGTTGCAGCTCATCCACAGCCTTGCCCACGGCGTTGACGGCCTCTTCGGCCTCCGGCACCATCTCGGGGTCGTACTCCTCGTCCAGCATGACCAGCATGGTCTCTGCGTCATCGTACAGGCCCTGCAGCTTCTCGAAGCGGTTCAGCTTGCCCTTCAGGTCGCCCACCTCGTCGAAGACCTTCTTGCTCAGCTCAGCGTCGTCGTAGAAGCCGGGGCGGGACATGGTGTGCTCCAGCTCCTGCACGCGCTTGCGGGAAGCGTCGATGGCCAGCGCCTCCTCCAAGTCCTTTACAGCGGTGTGGTATTCAGCCAGCTGTACTTTCAGTTCATCAGTGGTGATCATCGTTTTATTCCTCTCGTCTCAAAGAACAGGAGCAGCCTCTTCATCATCAGCCACGCACACGGGCAGGCCCGTCTTAGTACAACCTCTCAGTCTCGCTGGCGCTCGACAGCTCCCCTAGTAGGGGAGCCTCTGGCGAAACCGTTCACTTTGCGGGGACTGCCAAAGCCTCCCCTACCAGGGGAGGTGGCACGCCGTAGGCGTGACGGAGAGGTTGTACGAAGGAAAGCCTGCCCGAGGACTCGGCCAATGACGGAGAGATTTACTCCTAAAAGATACAGTTTATACACAGATACTTCATTAGTATACCCAGAATCCATGATAAAGTAAAGAGGAAAAAATACCATTGTGCTGGAAATTTGAAGATTTCCGCCTTTTCTTTTCCGCATTTTAAGTGTATAATACTGATAAACCACCCTATTCATTGGAGGATGTTATGCCAAAATACTATGGCTGTCCGTGTGAGGGCTGCGGCAAGCCCCTCACACTTCAGGATGACATCGTGGTCTGCCCCGACTGCGGCGCGCCTTATCACCGCGTCTGCTACGAGAAGCTGGGCCAGTGCATCCACCGCCCCGCCCACGCCGCCGGCTGCGAGTGGAAGTTCCCCTACGAGGAGAGCCAGCTCCGCACCTGTCCGTCCTGCGGCGAGCGCACCCTGCGGGATGAGGAAACCTGCCGCTGCTGCGGTGCTGTGCTTCCCCCAGAGGGGCAGGAGCCTCCTTCTTCCCGCGGCAGCGGCGAAGAGACTTTCGACTACTCCCAGATGTACCGTCAGTTCGGCACTTCCGCCGACCCGGAGAAGGCGTTTTTTGAGGACGCCTTCGGCAAGGAGGCCAAGATGGACGGCATCGCCCGTCAGGACTGGCTGGACTATATCGGCCCCGCCGCCCCCGCTTACCTCGCCGCTTACAGCCGGATGCAGCTCCAGAAGAGCAAGGTATCCATGAGCTTTTCGGCTCTGCTGTTCGGCCCCTTCTACTTCTTCTACCGTAAGGCGTGGAAGCCGGCCTTCGGCTTTCTGGCCGCTGAGCTTCTGCTGGCAGCGCCCACCTTTATCGAGCTGCTGCAGCTCTCCGGCAGCGCCCTCGCCCCCGCCATGAGCACTTCGGCTCTGACGGTATTTGCCCGGGTCTGCTCTGTCCTCAGCTTCGTGCTGATGCTGGTGCGCGGCATGTACGGCAAGTGGCTCTACCGCAAAAGCGCCGCCGACCACATCCGCCGCATCCAGTCCGAGTTCCCCGACGCCCGGCAGCGTCAGGCCGTGCTCCGCGCCCAGGGAGGCGTCAGCTTCGGTGCGGTCTTCCTCTGCGGCCTGCTCCTGAGTGTCTGCGGCAGTGCGTTTACCCTGCTGCTCGGCCCGGATCTGCAGGCCATCCTCAACGCTTTCTATGGCTGATGCACCCAGCCGTAAATCTGAACGTGAAGGAGTTTGAACCATGAAAAAAATCACCAAGGCAGTCATCCCCGCCGCTGGTCTTGGCACCCGCGTGCTGCCCGCCACCAAGGCGATGCCCAAAGGAATGCTCCCCCTCGTGGACAAACCCGCCATCCAGTATCTGGTGGAGGAGGCTGTCCGCTCCGGCATCACCGACATCCTTATCATCGTGAGCCGCAATCAGGACATCATTCAGGACCACTTTGACCGCAGCCCTGAGCTGGAAGCAAAGCTTGCCGCTCCCGGCAAGGAGAAGATGCTGGAAGAGTGCCTCGGCATCTCTGATCTGGCCAACATCTTCTTCGTCCGCCAGCAGCAGACCCTCGGCCTCGGCCACGCTGTCAGCATGGCCAAGCCCTTCACCGGCGACGACCCCTTCGTGGTCATCTACGGTGACGACGTCATCTGGGGCGAGGACCCGGTCTGCGCTCAGCTCATCCGTGCCTACGAGGAGTTCGGCCGTCCGGCTGCCGGCGTATCCGCCGTGCCTTGGGCCGACGTGAGCCGTTATTGCAGCCTCAAGACCACCCCCATCCATGACAACTACTTCTTTGTGGACGACATGATCGAGAAGCCCAAGAAGGGTCAGGAGTTCAGCAACTACTCCATTCTGGGCCGTGTGCTGCTGACCCCGGAGATCTATGACATCCTCGCCAGGACCAAGCCCGGTGCCGGCGGCGAGATCCAGCTGACCGACGCCATGGCCGAGTATGCCCGCAGCTACGGCGGCATGACGGCTGTGGAGTTCACCGGCAAGCACTACGATATGGGCAACAAGCTCAAGGTCGCTGAGGCACAGGTGGAGCTGGCCCTGCAGCACCCCGAGATCGGCGAGGCGTTCCGCGCCTACCTGAAAGAGTTCTGCAAGACGCTGTAACCCTCTCAGTCTGCTTTGCAGACAGCTCCCCCAGAGGGGGAGCCTCTGGCGTGTCGGTCAGGTTTTGTCTGGACGCACAAAGTCCAATTTATCAGAAACACTAGTGCCCCGCTACAGAGGGCAGCAGCTGCGGAACATGCGTTTCCGGTCAAGCTGCTGTTACTCTTGGTAGCAGGGCACTATATTTTATGCCATATTGAGCTTCCATCGTCCAGCGAAAAGTGGCCCGATATGCCAATGGCTCCCCCTTTGGGGGAGCTGGCGAGCGGAGCGAGACTGAGAGGGCAAGCCCGTTTCCCAAAAGTATCTGCACAGCGATAAGCACTGGCTTTTGTCAGAGCGATGCCATCGCTGTGCTTTTTTATTTTTCTGTAGCGTCCTTTCCCTCTCAGTCACCTTTGGTGACAGCTCTCCCAAAGGGAGAGCCTTTTGTCGTGCGCTGCCGGAAAAGGCTGCTAAAAAGCGCCCTCACCTTGTCATCGGTGAGGGCGCTTTGCTGATTGCTGATTATTTTGATTGGGTTGATTATCTCAGATTAGTCGCTGACGTAGGGCATCAGAGCAACGTGACGAGCACGCTTGATAGCCACGGTCAGTGCGCGCTGATGGAAAGCGCAGGTGCCGGTGACACGGCGGGGAATGATCTTTGCACGCTCAGAGACGTACTTACGCAGACGGGGAACGTCCTTGTAATCGATGGTGTCGATGCGATCGACACAGAAGCTGCAAACCTTCTTGCGGCCGCGACGCATGGGGCGTGCGGGACGAGAGCCTTCGGTTCTTTCAAAAGCCATTGCTTATTACCTCCTGTTGGATTTTTACGGTTAAAACACCGGTTCGGGAATCAGAACGGCAGGTCGTCGCTGTCGTCGATGACGGCGAAGTCATCTGCATTGCCGGCGGAATAGCTAGGAGCTGCCTCCACAGCAGCCGGACGGGCAGGGGCTGCGTTCTGGTAGGACGGAGCAGCATTCTGATAGCTGCCGCCGCCCTGATTGCTGCCATTCGATTTGGAGCCGGCAAAGTTGACGTTGTTTGCCACGACCTCCACAGCGGTGCGGTTGTTTCCGTTCTTGTCCTGATACTGGCGGGTCTGGAGACTGCCTTCGATGGCGATCAGACTGCCCTTCTGGAAATACTTGGAGACGAACTCTGCCTGCTGGCGCCATGCGACGATGTCGATGAAATCGGCCTGACGCTGCTCGCCCTGACGGGCAAAGTTGCGGTCACACGCAATGCGGAAGCTGCACACATTGGTGCCGCTCTGGGTGGTGCGAAGCTCGGGATCCGCCACGAGACGGCCCATGATCGCTACAACATTCAACATAATACGGACTCCTTTTTCGTCACGAAAAGATTACTCCTCGTGGGCAACGATCAGGCTGCGCATAACGCCCTCAGTGATCTTGTACACACGGTCGAGCTCAGCGGGGAAGCTGGGGTCAGCAGTGAAGTTGATCACGGTGTAGACGCCTTCCTCCTCATCGTTGATGGGGTAGGCCAGACGGCGCTTGCCCCACTCATCGATGGAATCGATGGTACCGTTAGCCTCGATCAGGGACTTGAACTTACCGATGAGAGCGGAAGAAGCCTCCTCGTCGAGAGCAGCGCTGGTAATCAGCATGGTTTCGTACTTTGCCATTTTGTAGCACCTCCTTTTGGACTTAAGGGCCTCAAGAATGCGAGGCCAAGGGTACACAGCCGGCGCGGCGTCGCGCGGACTGTGCGGCGTGTCTGTTCAGACAGCAACTTATTATAGCAAGCCCCGCAAAAATTGTCAAGCCCTCCCGCAGGATTTTTTTCGTATTTTTGAGCGCACGACAGCAAAATCTCCCCCATCATTCTTTTTATGCTTTTCCAGTATATCCGTCATATCTCTTTTGGATGGCGTCCTTAGCCATTCCGAGCTGATTTTCCTTTGCATTTCACCGAAAGAGGGACTATAATAAAAGGAGAACTATAATAAAAGATGTTCTTCTCCCCTTCTGTCTTCGTGCGCGGCGCATGGCAGGGCTTACGGGGGAGCGGGACGACTGCTAACGTCAAAGGAAGGATCGCCTATGTATTCCATCTTTCGGAATCTCGCCCTCATCCTCATCAGCGCCAAGTTCTTCGCGCTGCTCGCCCGCAAATGCCGGGCGCCGCAGGTGGTGGGCGAGATCATCGCAGGTCTTATCATCGGTCCCTGTCTGCTGAACTTCGTCCAGCCCAGCGACTCCATCGCCATTTTTGCTGAGATCGGCGTCGTGCTGCTGATGTTCACCACCGGCCTCGGCACCAACCTTCAGGAGCTGATGCGGGCCGGCCCCATCGCTACCCTCATCGCCTGCGTGGGCGTGGCCGTGCCTCTGGCTGGCGGCACCCTGCTCTACAGCCTCTTCTACGGCTTTGCGGCGGTGGGCAGCCCGGAGTTTTATCGGGCGCTCTTCATCGGCACCATCATGACGGCCACCAGCGTCTCCATCACCGTGGCCACCCTGCAGGAGCTGGGCAAGCTCAAGAGCTTCCTCGGCACCACCATCGTCAGCGCAGCCGTCATTGATGATGTCATCGGCATCGTGGTGCTCACCTGTGTGCTGGGTGCCAGCGGCGGCGCAGACACCAGCCTCGTCGATGTGCTGATGGACACCATCCTCTTCTTCGCGGCCGCTATCGTCATCGGCCTCATCATCCACAAGGCCATGCTCTGGCTGGACCATCGCAACCCCCACACCCAGCGCATCACCATCGTCAGCCTCGCCTTCTGCTTTGCCATGGCCTACATCGCGGAGCAGTACTTCGGCATCGCGGACATCACGGGCGCTTACATCGCGGGCATCGTGCTCTGCTCCATCGAAGATGCGCCCTACATCGAGCGCCGGGTGGACATCAGCAGCTACACTCTCTTCGCCCCCGTCTTCTTCGCCAGCATCGGCCTGAAGACCGACATCAGCGGCCTGACGCCCACCATCCTGCTGTTCAGCGCCTGCTTCGTGGTGGTGGCCCTGCTCACCAAGATCATCGGCTGCGGTCTGGCCGCGAAGGTCTGCCGGTTCAGCTGGGGCGACTCCCTCAAAGTGGGCGTCGGCATGATGACCCGCGGCGAAGTGGCCCTCATCGTGGCCCAGAAGGGCCTCGGCGTGGGGGTGGTGGACTCCGTCTTCTTCACCGCCGTCATCCTCCTCATCGTCGTGTCCTCTATCGTGACGCCGCTGGCACTGAAGGGGCTGTTTGCGAAGGGTTAAGCCTTGAGCGAAAGCCTCTCCCTTTGGGAGAGGTGTCACCGAAGGTGACGGAGAGGGCAAGCTCGTCTCCCAAGCGCATCCACACAGCGATACGCACCGGCTTTTGTCAGAGCGATGCTATCGCTGTGTTTTTGTTTTTCTGCAGCACCCTTGCCCTCTCAGGCGCTTCGCTCGCCAAGGCCGGGTTGCGGCACCCAGCGTCTGCTTCGCTGTCGCTTGCATCCTGCTGGCCGCGGCCCCAACAGCGACTCCCTGTTTCCGCCGCTGGCGGCGGTCGTCGCCGTTGCCCCCAAAGGGGGAGCCCTTGGCAGACCGGGCCACTTTCCGCTGACCGCTGGAAGCTCAATATAACGTAAAAGATAGTGCCCTGCTACAGAGGGCAGCAGCTTCGGGACAATATCTCTTGTCAAGCTGTTGTGAATCTCTGTAGCAGGGCACTACTATTTTCGGATAGAGTAAGCTTTGCTCGTCCCGCGTGGGTCTGACCGGCACGCCAGTGGCTCCCCCTTTGGGGGAGCTGGCATCGCGCAGCGATGACTGAGAGGGCTAGGACGCTGACGAGGAGCCAGTACCTCTCCCTCTGGGAGAGCTGTCACCGAAGGTGACTGAGAGGGCTACGCGCTAAATCCCTCAAACGACCTGAATGCGGCCTGCGCCATACGGATTCTCGTAGTTCAGCAGGTAGCCCGGATAGCTTGCCAGCGGGCTGTTGGCGCTGCTCAGGACAGGCACATCGTTCACAGCGTCGAAGATCATGGCGTAGGTGGACATGACGAGGTAGTCCTCAGAGACATAGTCCTTGATGAGCTCTGCGCCGTCGAACATGGCGAAGCCATCGCCCAGATTGCGCAGGGTGTAGTTCATGCCGGCCAGCGCATAGGTGCGGTTCAGGTCCAGCGGCTCGTAAGTGCCGGTCTTCTTGTTGTAGATGCGCACGTTCTGGACGCGGGGCGTGCCGGTGGCGCTGCCCATCCAGACATTCTTGTCGTCGGTGAGGACGGTGTTGGGGATATCGGTGTGGATCTCGTAGGTCGCACCGGCAACATGCAGGAAGCCGCCGTTCTCCTTGCCCTCCGGGCCGACGAAGCGGGCGCCGAACTCCAGAGCATCCTGGATCTGCTTGCCGGTAACAGACATCAGGCAGGCCACATTGCCGAAGGGGCTGACCTGCTTGCAGGTCTTGAAGGTCCACTTGCCGGCGTCCACATCGATGCGGATGCCGCCGCCGTTCATCATAGCGATGTCGCAGTCCAGCTGCTCGACCTCATTGAAGTAAGTATAGATGCCGTCGGCCACGAAGTCGCCGAGGTTGGTCTCGCCCATACGGATGCGGCGCTTGCCGACAGCGGGGTCGGTGATGTAGAATTTGATGTCCGTGGTGGCGATCTGTTCGCCCAGCATAGCGTCCACATCGTTGATCCAGGCTTCTGCGGTAGCGGCCACAGCGGCGTCGGAGACATCAGCGGTGGAGATGAGCTCGGTGGTGATCGCGCCGTCCTCGGCGATGGTCATCTTACCGACGTTTGCCAGATAAGAGCCGGTCTGGGTCAGGGTGACAGGCTTGCCGGCTGCATCGTAGACCCGCTTGTTCTCCATGACGGTGTGAGAGTGGCCGTCGATGAAGGCGTCAAAGCCGGTGGTGTTGGCAATGACTTCCTCACTGGTCCAGGGAGAGGAGGACGGGTCAACGCCCAGATGGCCCAGACCGATGATGATGTCTGCGCCCAGGGTCTTGGCCTTGTCGATGGCCCTCTGGACGGCGTCGTACAGCTTCCTGCCGTCGTCACCGCCCAGGATGTCGTAGATGTACTTGGTCTGCTTGGCGTTCATGAAGTAGGCAGGAGTGGACTTCGTGAAGGACTCGGGGGTCGTGATGCCCACGAATGCGATCCACTTGCCGCCTGCGGGGAACAGCTTGACAGCGGGCAGGACGCGCAGGCCGGTGCGCAGGTCCACCCAGTTGCAGGAGACATAGGGGAAGTCCGCTTCCTTGATGATGGCCTTTGCGCGGGCCATGCCGTAGTCGAACTCGTGGTTGCCCAGAGTGGCGATGTCGTAGCCAGCCTCATTCATCAGCTCGATGATGGTAGCACCGTCGTCCATGGAGCCGTAGGCAGTACCCTGAATATGGTCGCCTGCGTCCACCAGCAGGACGGGCTTGCCCTCATCCACGTAGCCCTGCTTCATGGCAGCGATAGCGGCATAGGTCAGTTTGGGAGACTTGTGGTCGATGTAGGTGTGGACGTCGTTGGTGTACAGGATGGTGACAGCGGCATCCTTGCCCGTCAGGAAACCGGCCGAAGCCTGAGGAACGGCAGCAGCCATGGCGGAGGCAGCGGCGGTGACACCGACAGCCTTCAGGAAATTGCGGCGAGAAATAAAGTGTTTCACGAAAAAAGACCTCCTTTATGTTCCAGACCTGTTTTCGCGGCACAGTCTCTCTTCCGCTGTGCCGCATTCTTTGCTTTAAGCTTACCACAGAACCGCCGAAAGAGCAAGCGCAAAGATGGTCATTCTGCATAATAGTTTTCTTTATGAGTACGACTTTTTATGAAGTCTCGCGCAAATCAGCACAAAAGGCCGGGTGCTGCTTCCTGCCTCAGGCTTGTAGCGACCCGGTCTTTTGTTTTGGGCGGTATTGTTCCGTCGTGAATATCGTCTTGTCAGATAGCGTGATACTGGCGCAGGAACTTCTCGAGGTCGGTGCCTTCGATCTTCTTCAGCGCCTCCTTCAGGGCGATGCGGCCCATAAGGGGCAGCTCCATGTCCGTGAGCTTCCGGCCGTCCCGCAGCTTCACCGAGGCATCCACCAGCGCCCGGACGTCATAGGTGCTGCCCCAGACCTCCGGCACGCCCCGGTCGATGTTCAGCAGCCGGTACACTGCCTCCATGCCGGTGCGCATGGAGTATTCGGTGGTGAAGATGGTGTCCCGGCCGGTCTCGGCGAACTGGCCGAGGAAGGCAAAGTTCACCGCATCCTTCGGCACGATGTCGGGGCGGTCGCCTTTCGCGCGGGGCATGAAGAAGGCGTCGATATAGGGCATCATGACCGGCACGGTGTTGGCGCTGTGCTCGGCAAGCTCTGCGATGTCCTCCACCGGCACGCCCAGATGGTAGAGCCACTCCATGCAGATCTCCCGGCCGGTGCAGTCCCGCATGGGCTTTTTGACGTAATCGCCGGGCTTATCGCTGAACAGGCCGTACACCCAGACGCAGAGCTGGTCTTTGGGCTGTGCCCGGAACTGCTGCTGGCGGTTCAGGGTCCAGCTCAGCAGCCAGGCCGAATCCTTCACGGTGACGATGCCGCCGGTGACGGTGCGGCCGCTGAAGGGGTCGCGCTTGCAGATCTTCTGGATATACTGGGGGATCTTCTCATCCAGCGTCGTGATGGTGGCGCTTTCCCAGTTGCTCAGCTCCGGCTGGCTGCAGAACTTTTCCGGGTGGCCGAAGGAGTCGTCCAGCGCGGCGATGCGCTTCCAGAGGTCCCAGCCGTTGCCCGGCTTGATGGTGGGGTCGAAGCCTGCGGCCTTGTTCTGTGCGCCGATGGTGCAGCTCTCCACGCAGCCGCCGTTGGTGATAAAGAGCAGGTCGTCCTCGGTCAAATCAATGGTCTCCACCGCGCCCTTGTGGTCTACCGTGATGCCCGCCGCCTGCTTTTTGCCCGGCTCGAGGCTGAACTGGACGTCCACGACCTTTGTGTCGTAGTAGAACTGGACGCCGTGGTCTTTCAGGTAGGTGACCATGGGCAGGATGATGGACTCGTACTGGTTATACCGGGTGAAGCGGAGGGCCGTGAAGTCGGGCAGACCGCCGATGTGGTGGATATACCGCTTGAGGTAGAGCTTCATCTCGAGGGCGCTGTGCCAGTTCTCGAAGGCGAACATGGTGCGCCAGTAGAGCCAGAAGTTGGAGTTGAGCACCTCATCGTCAAAAAAGTCGGTGATCTTTTTGTCCTCAAGCCGCTCGTCGGGGGTGAAGAAGAGCTTCATGATCTCCATGGCTCCCTTATCCGACAGGCCGAACTTGCCGTCGGTGTGGGCGTCCTTGCCCCGGTTCACGGTAGCGCGGCAGAGGGAGTAGTTGGGGTCGGCCTTGTTCAGCCAGTAATACTCGTCCAGCACACTGGCCCCCTCGGTCTCCAGCGAAGGGATGGAGCGGAGCAGATCCCACATGACCTCGAAGTGGTTGTCCATCTCACGGCCGCCCCGCATCACATAGCCGACGTCGTACTTGTGGCCGTCGCAGGCACCGCCGGGCAGGGGGTCTTTCTCGAAAATGTGGACGCGCTCCCCCTTCATCTGGCCATCCCGCACCAGATAGCAGGCTGCCGTCAGGGCCGCCAGGCCGCTGCCGATGATATAAGCCGATTTGCGGTCCACGCCTTCGGGCTTGCGGGGCCGCGCAAAGGCTTCGTAATTGCCGCTGGAATAATACATAGACGTAACCTCCATTTTGTTCTGTACCGGCAGCACGTTCGGCTCCGGCTTGTTTGGTTCTGGCATCAGTATACCCCGCCGCTTCCTGCCCTACAACAAGCAAAACCGCCCAACTGCCGCAATTTTTGTCATACAGGCAGGTTTGCATAGAAAAAATCCGCTCCAAGCGTACCGGAGACGGATAAAAAGCTTTATGATGACTCAGAATGTCAGCCGCATCTGATGCCAGACCACATCGCCGTGGGTGGAGACGGAAACGCCCTCATCCACGAAGCCGAACTGCGCATAAAAGCCGATGAGCCGTTCCTTGCAGGTGAGCACGACGCCCTTGCGCCCGGCGGCTTTCGCGTCGGCGCAGACCTGACGCAGCAGGCGGGAGGCGCAGCCCTCGTGCCGATGGGCCGGAGCGGTGACGACGCTGAATATCATCTGCCACCCACCCTTCGGCGTGTGGAGATGGGGGTCATCGTACATCTCATCGGTGAGGTCGGGCATATCGGTGACGAAGCCGTTGACGAAAGCTTTCACCCCGCCGCCCTCGTCCAGCAGCCAGAAACAGTCCGGGTAGACGGCCACACGCCCGGCGATGCTCTGCCGGGACGCCCCCTCAGCGGGCGGGTAGGACGCAGCTTCGATTTCGGCCAGTGTGTCCACGTCAGCGGGCAGTGCGTGACGGATGCTCATGCTCTCCCCTCCTCAGGCTTTGGCGGCGGGAGCCACCTCAAAGTCGATCTTGCCCAGGTTGACGTCGGCGCGGACGATGGTGATCATCATCTTGTCGCCAAGGCTCCAGGTCTTGCCGGAAGCGGGGTCGGTCAGGCGGACGCCCTCGGTCAGGCTGGTGCCGGAGGGAGTCAGGCTGGAAGCCGGCACAAAGCCCTCCACGCCGTTGTCCAGCTCGATGAAGAGGCCGCGCTGGGTCACGCCGGAGACGGTGCCCTCGTAGCACTCGCCCAGATGGCGGCGGGCATACTCGGCCTTGTAGCAGTCCTCGGCCTTCCGCTCGATCTGCATGGCGATGACCTCACGCTCGCTGGACTGCTTGGAGGCGCGCTCTGCGAAATCGGTGTAGCGGAGGATCATGGTCTCCTTCTCGGTACCCTTGAGCATATCGGTCATGATGCGATGGATGGCCAGATCGGGGTAACGGCGGATGGGGCTGGTGAAGTGGGCGTAATCCTTCAGCACCAGACCATAGTGGCCCTTGGGCTTCTCTTCGTAGAGAGCCTTGGACATGCAGCGGAGCATGCCGGTGTTGATGATCTGCTCATAGGGGGTGCCGCGCACACCCTCGAGGATGGCGCTCAGCTCCTTGGGAGTGGGAACGTCCTTGGCGAAGTGGTCGTTGATGCCGCAGGCCTGCAGCAGAGCGTGCAGACGCTCCAGCTTCTCGGCGTTGGGCTCTTCATGGACGCGGTAGACGAAGGGGATCTGCTTGACGCGGGCAAAGTGGGCGGCGCACTGGTTGGCCAGCAGCATGAACTCCTCGATCATGCTCTCGCTCTCGCCGGAAGTGCGCTTCTTGACGTCGATGCAGCGGCCATTCTCGTCGAGGATGAGCTTGACTTCGCCGCTCTCGATGTCCATGCAGCCGCGCTCCCTGCGCAGGCGGGCGCGGTGGCCGTACAGCTCCTTCATGGCGGGCAGCTGGTCGATGACGTCGGCATACTTTGCCTTGATCTCGGCGTCGGCAGTACCGGCCAGCAGGGCGTTGATCTCGGAGTAGACACCCTTGACGCGGCTGCGGATGATGGACTTGACGAAGCGGTAATCCGTCAGATTCCCCTCCTTGTCCAGACGCATCAGGCAGGAGAACGCCAGACGCAGCTCGTTCTCGTTCAGGCTGCAGATGCCGTTGGACAGGGCCTTGGGCAGCATCGGAACGACCTGATCTGCATAATAGACGCTGGTGGCGCGGCTGAACGCCTCGTTGTCCAGCTCGGTGCCGGGCTTGACGTAGTTGGAGACGTCGGCGATGTGGACGCCCAGCTCAAAGCCGCCGTCAGAGGTGCGGGTCAGGCTGATGGCATCGTCGATGTCCTTGGTCTCGGCGCTGTCGATGGTGAAGATGGGCAGAGCGCGCAGGTCCATGCGGCCCTCGCAGTCCTTCTCGGAGACCTCTGCGCCCTCGAACTTCTTGGCCTCATCCCGCACTTTATCCGGGAAGCGGGTGCGGATGTCCTTTGCGTAAAGCAGAGCCTTGGCGCAGCGCTTAGCCTCGTCGGAGCTGCCGAAGCGCATGGCGACGCCCACGCGGTGGTCTTCCTGACGGCTGCCGCGGTTCAGGATCTCGACGGCTACCTTGTCGCCGTCCTTTGCGCCGCCCTCGCAGTCGCGGGCCAGCGGCATGGTGATGGCCGGGCAGTCGTCCGGCACGAAGCGCAGACGGCCCTCGACCCGGCGCACCGTGCCGACCAGATCGTTTTTCTCGGTCAGGATGGCGAGGATAGCGCCCTCGTCGCTGCCCTCCACACGGGGATGCTCGAATTTCTCCACCAGCACATCGTCGCCGGGCATTGCGCCCTTGGTGAAGCGGCCGGGGATGAAGATGTCGCTGGTGCCGTCCTCCAGCATGACGAAGGCAAAGTTCTTGCCCAGCTTGACCACCTTGCACAGCAGAGCCTTGTCGGCACGGCCGGAGCGGACGGTAAAGAACACGCCCTGACGCTGGCAGACGACAGCCTCTCGCACCAGTTCGTCCAGAGCTTCCATCACCTTGCGGTCTGCGCCGCGCTCGCCGCCGAACTTCTGCTTCAGCTCTTTGACGGTGCAGGGCTGGTTCTGGATGGCATGTTCGATTTTATCGCGCATTGACATAAATTTTCTTTCTCCTTAACTACCATAGCCCGCCCTCCACCGGGGCGCGGCTTCTTCCCTCTTATCTCTTTTTATAACAACAGATAGACACAAAAACAGCCCCGCTTTCATCACGGGGCTGCGGGCGCATGCTCAGGCCAGACGGCTTGCGAACACGCAGGCCAGGATGGCCACCACAAAGAAGATGATACCGGCGACGCGGGTCGCCTTTGCCAGCATCTGGTCCGCAGGGGTCAGACGGGCGCTGTTTGCGCCGTAAGCGCTGCCGTTGATGACACCAGCCAGACCCTGACCGTGGGTGTGCTGCATCAGGGTGAGGGCAAAGATGACCACCGAGACGACGAGCAGAATGACGCCGCCGACGATTTCAATGACTGCCATGGATGAAAACGCTCCTTTTATTGTTAAATTTGGAGAACAAACATACAAATACAAGTATATAGTAACATACCTCGGCCAAAAAAGCAAGCAGAAAAGCAAAACCATTCACTCACCGGCGCTCAGTGCGTCGCACAGGCGGGCAAAGACGGCTGCGCTGGACACCTCCGGCTCTGTCTGGGCGTCCTGCATCACCACGATGGTCCAGCGGGGCTTTTCTGCCGGGTAAAAACCGGCAAACCAGTGGTTTTTCAGCTCTTCGCCGTCCCGGAACTGGCCGGTCTGGGCGGTGCCGGTCTTTCCGGCGGCAGTCCCCTCGGAGGGGGCGGCCTGCCGGCCCGTTCCCTCTGCCACGACGCCCGCCAGCAGCTCCTGCAGCTTTTCCGCCGTCTGCGCCGAAAATACCCGCCGGGACGAGCTATGTGCCAGCGGCGTGAGCTCTTCGCCCGTCGTCTCGTCCACGGTACACTCCACGAAAAGCGGGGTGTGATAGACGCCTCCCGCCGCAATGGTGTTCATCATCCCGGCCACCTGCAAAGGCGTCGCCAGAAGCTCCCCCTGTCCGAAGCAGAAGTTGGCAAACTGCCCCTCGTTTTCGAGTGTCTCCGCTTCGGGCAGAACACCAGAAGCCGACCGGAGGCCGCCTGCAATGTCCTGCCCCTTCCCGAAGCCCAGCGCTGCCGCCATCTGCCGGACACGCTCCGGCCCCAATTCCCGCCCCAGCTCGATAAAGTAGCCGTTGCAGCTCTTTTCCAGAGCGCCGTCCAGCCCCACGAGGCCGTGAGGCACGCTTCCGGCACAGCGGTAGACCTGGCCGTTCAGGGCGTCGTAGCCGGGACACTCCCGGGTGAAGTCCCCTTCTCCTGCTTCCAGCGCCGCTGCGGCCAGCACCGGCTTGAAGACCGAGCCCACCGCATAGGGCGAAAAAGCACGGTTCAAAAGCGGGCTGTCCGGAGCCGTCAGACTCTCGCCCACATTGGCCGCATCAAAGTCCGGCAGGCTGACACAGGCCCGCACCTTGCCGCCGGTTGCATCTATAATAAGGATGCACCCGGTGGCCATGCTCTCCGCTGCCACCCCTTCTGCGGCCCTCTGGATGCTGCGGGAGAGGGTCAGCCGCACACCCTGCGGGGCAGAGTCTGCTTTTTCTAAAATCGGCTCACTGCCCCGCCGCAGCCGTCCCTGCGCTGTGACCGCACAGTGCAGTGTATCCCGCTCGCCGGTGTAAAGGACATCGTCCAGCGCAGCCTCTAGGCCCGCTGCGCCGTGGCCCTCGCTGTCCAGGTAGCCGATGAGCTGTTCTGCCAGCGGGGCAGCGGCGTACCGCCGGGGAACGGCATAGCACCGCACGCCCAGCCCGCTTACATCCTGCACCACGTCCAGCAGAAAGGGCTGGGAAGTATTCCGCTCCCGGTAAAGCCTGGCCTGCCCGTCGGCGTCCGTATAGGGGTAGAGCCGCGCGTAGCTGCCCTCACCCGGGAAGCAGAGGGCCAGCCAGCGCTGGGAGATGCCCGTCAGCGGCAGACCGCCGCAGTCGTAAAAGTTCCCCCGCGCCGCAGGCAGGCGGAGGACCGCTTCGCTCTGCGCCGCCGCCCGCACGGCGTAGTCCGTGTTCGAGCAGAGCCAGTATAACCGGCAGATCACCGCCGCAAACCCCAGCAGCAGCGCCCCGTACAGCGCAAGCACTCTTCGGCCCGACATAAAAAGCCCCCTTCCCTGCCCGGTAGTATGGGCAGAAAAGAGGGACGGTACACAAAAGAGGCAGAGCCTCCGAAGAAGCTCTGCCCCAGATACTGAAACAGTCTGCGCGTTTTGGAAAAGGCTGCGGCTTAGTACATGCCGCCCTTCCAAACCACACTTTTGGAGCCGAATCACGAATATCTGGAAACGTAGACTTTTGTAGAATTATCAAGGCCACAAGCCGATTTTTCCAGATTCTCCGTTTTTGCACGATCCACGTTTTTCTACGCAAATCTACGCCACTTACCGGGTGATTGGCGTAAGTTTTGGCGTAAGCAATTCCGCTTCATGCGTCGAAAATCACAGGTTGCCAGCGATCTGTTCAAAGGCTCTTTCAACCGATTCAAAGCTGCTGTGCGTGTAGACATCCAACGTCACACTGGCATTGGAGTGTCCCATCAGGTATTGCAGGCTTTTTACATCCAGCCCGGCCTGCTGGACATTGGTGCAGAAGGTGTGTCGCAGCACGTGAGGTGTAATGCGCGGAACAGGTTTGCTGTACGCCTTCTCAAACTTTCCCTGCACGCCACGCATATAGTTTTCCAAGTGCATTGCCACCTTCGGCATCCCAGACTTGTCCAGAAAGAGAAATCTGCTGCAACCATCTACCAGCGCTTCTACCTTTGTAGATGCTCTGGCTTTTACTACACGCCGCAACGCCGCACAAACGGTATCTGTCATGGGAACATTGCGGATACCGCTTTTTGTTTTCGGCGGTGTGACAAAGTAGGGCTTTTCAGCCGTCCGGCAAAGCTGCCGCCGGACATGGATACAGTGCCGTTCAAAGTCGATATCTGCCCGTGTCAGGCCATACAACTCACTCACACGCAAGCCGGTTCCCATAAGAATGACGATATCATCATAATAGTTGCCGCCATAGTCTTGAACGAATTGCAGATATTTTTCCTGCTGCTCTCTGGTCAGGGCATTACGCACATAAGCGTCCTTCGGCACAACGTCCGACAGCTTGAACTTGAATGGATTCTTGCGGATAATGTCATCCTCTACCGCCATCTCAAACGCCGGTCTGACAACGCTTTGCAGGATTCCTATGGTGTTTTGCTTGAAACCGCTGTCATGCAGAAACACGAACCAGCCTTTCGCATCGGACAATTTTACCGTTTTGATGGCTTTTTGCCCGAAAGGGTCAGCATGAATCCGCTTGACCGCTGTGTTGTACGACCGAAGTGAATTGGGTTTCAACCCACGTTTCAGGTTCATATAGCGGTCAACCAGATCAGCCACCGTCATCTCTCCGGCGGCGTAGTCGATGCCGTCTGCCAGATCGCGCCACAGTTCTTCCTCTTTTTTCCGCAGCTCTGTCAGGGATTTAGCGTAAATACAACGCCGTTTCTTGTGGATATCGGTATAACGATAGTCGTAGGTGCCGTTTGCTCTCTGGCTTTCGCCATCCTTCAAAACACGGCCCTTGCTATCTTTGCGCTTTTCAGACATTTAGAAACTCCTTTCTGTGAAAAGCGCATATAGGGGTTAATTTTAGTATACCATACCGACCATGCGATTTCCACCGATATCGAATAGAAAAGACGTTGCATCATTCTCAAATAGAATACGCCTGCTCGATAAAGCAATCAAACAGACGGCGCTTGATCAAACGCTTGTTGCCCACCCAAAGGACAAATTTGCACTTATCCTCGTTGGTAATCTCGCGCAGTTTATTGATGCCAATGCCGGAGTATGCTGCAGCTTCCTCCAGCGTCAGGTTGCTCTTTTCCCAGATCGGAACTTGTCGGGACTTGGTCCCTCCATCTTGCTGATGCAAGACCGTTCCGTCGCTTGAAGTCTCCACCGGGGACTTCATTGCTTCGCAAACGCGAACTTCCTTCATAGGCAGACCTCCAATTCCTTGTAACCGAACGCCTGTAACCGGGCAGGAAAACTCTCTTTTTCTGTACGCAGGACATTCGGTGGACTTTATACTTTTTCTTATTTTTTTAAGGTTACATGGTTACAGAAAGCGGAAAACGCAGCAATCATGCGGTTTTTGCGCTGTAACTGCAGCGTAACCAAACCTGTAACTGACCGTGTAACCGCTGCTCGTCAGAAGGGAAAGCCCAGTTGTTTGGCTTCCGCATCCGTTATTTCGGAGAAATCTTCAGCCCCGGTTTCGGGGCTGGTTACGCGCTCCCAGCCTTTCTGAACGCCGTACTTCGGGTAACGCTTGGCAGTCTTGTGCGCCTGCCAGCCTTGGATATCGCCGCGCGAAATTCCTGTGTTCATGATCTCGCAAATGGCACGGGTCTCCCACTCTGCCGGGATATTGGTGTTGCCCAGTGCTTCCGCATAGAGTTGTTTGGAACACACCCGGTCACCCGTGTAGTCCTCCAGAAAGGCATAGATCATGCCAGCCTGCGCATCCTCCTGCATGAAGTCCTGCTGATGGGCTTGCAGCGTTTCCTGCATGGCGGGGCTGAATGCCAGCTTGTAGTTGCCGCTGTTGTAGATGGTCATGGCTTCTGCCCAAAGCTGGTCGATATAGGCACGGGATTCGGCTTCATCGTCTAGAATGTGGACTTCGGCCAGTTCCGCATCCACCGGAACGGGGATAAAGCGGCGATTACCCGTGCGGTCACGGGGCAAAAAATCCTGCCGGTTGGTCGTGCCAGCAAAGACACACTGGCGCAGACGGTCGGCAGGATGGGTCTCGTAGGGGACTTTATAGGTCTCCTTCTGTTTGCTGAGAAAACTCTTGATCTCCTCGATGCTCTTGGCATTGGCGGTGGCGATCATCTCCGACATTTCGATGATCCAGTGACCTTGCAGCTTGCGGTACACGTTGTCATCGTCCAGCCGCCGCAGGTCATCCGAAAACCACTCATCCTTGACCGCCAGCAGTCGAAAAAAGGTGGACTTCCCCGCACCTTGCCCGCCCACCAGACAGAGCATGGTTTCAAATTTACATCCCGGCTGGAACACCCGCTTGATGGCTCCCAGCAGGAAGATCTTCATGGCTTCGCAAGTGTACTCGTCCTCCGCTGCACCGAGAAAGTGGCGCAGGGCGTGAGCTATCCGCTCTGTTCCATCCCATTTCAGGCCGTTCAGGTAGTCCCGGATGGGATGGTAGCGGTTTTCGTTGGCAACGATGCGGATGGCGGATTCGATCTTCTTTTCGCTGGAAATACCGTATTTCTCCATCCGGCGCAGAATATACTTCATGTCGGTATCGTTCAGGGTCTTGCCGGAGCGAGGCCACCCCACAGGCTTTACGATGTCGATACGTTCGCTCAACAAGTTCATCCGGATGGCATCGGCCAGCACGTGGTCATTCTGCAAAATCGTGATGCAGTTTTGAATCGTTCGCTGAATTTCGCCGTTGGAGTGCTTGGACAGCATTTCCTTCACATCGGTAATGGTTCGGGGAGCGCGTTCTTCGTTGACTTCTTTGCTCAATAAACATCACCTCGTACTATTATTGAAAATGGCTTTTCGACTTTTCCGCAAGATGCGGTTCTCCGGGCTTCCGCTGTGTCTGCTCTGCCTGCAATCGGCTTAGCAGTTGCAGAACGGAATCCCGTGCTTTTTCCTTGACCTGCTCCTTGCCCTTCTGTCGGACTTCCGGTCTCAGGAGCTTCTCCTGCAAGCGAGTGGTAGTGGTCTGCATGGTCTTGAGAAACTTGTCCAGCACGGTGTCCAAACGGTGCGCTGCATACGCTCTCGTAGCCTGCGGAGCCTTGCGTTCCGGGGACAGCACCCACTTTTTTGTGTCCTCGATCATCCGCATATCCTCTTTCCGAGTTTCGGTGCGTACCACGTCCGTCACGACCTCCACCGCCTTGTCGTAGGCTGCTGCTGAAACATCTTCCAGCAGGGTCTCCATATCCGAAACTTTCAGGGTCAGTTCGTCCAACTTGCTCTGCTGGGCGGCAAGCTGCTCCTTCTGCTTGGCAAGGATAAAATCCTGCTTTTCCAGATACTTGCGGTTGCCGTACTCCGCTTCTTCCTCCAGTTCCAGCCCGTGCCGTTTTGCGATCTCAAACAGCATTTTCCGGCAGGCGGCATCAAAGGTGATCTTGCGGTTATTGCGGCGGTTGAGGGGCTTATCCGGGTCGGGCAACTCAAAGCCCAACGCTTCCAACGCCTTTTCCTGCTGCGGAGCAATCTCGCCGTACTTGTTTTCGCAGTCGAACACATGACGCTCGTGGATGTGGGGTGTGCTTTCGTCCAGATGCAGTGCCCAGTCCAGCAGATGAACATGAGTGCCAAAGCGCTCATGAAATTCGGACATAAACTCTGTCACCACTAAAACCAGATCTTCCACCGATGCGTGTTCGTCTAGCGTTCCGAACTGGTAGATGGTTTCTTCCGGGCAAGTTTTCTTACCTGCAAGTAAGTCCTCTATGGTTCGGTTGCGCTCGGTGTGGCGAATCTTCGCATTGCGGGCATTCTGGTTCTCCACAAAGTGAGAATAGTGGATTTCATAGAACATCTTCTCCACATCGCTGAATGCAGCCGTCTGTTTGTCCTTGTCGGATGCAGAGCGGATGCCGTGATAGCAATCCCAGTAGATATTGCCCTTGGCACGCTTTTGGTCAATGTGCTCACTGTTGGCAAGGTTGAAACTGCGGTCATTGTGCTTGGGGTTGTAGGTGCCGTGGGTCCCAGCTCTTCCGTTGTGTCGTGTTAATTTCAGATAGACATCCCTCTTTTCCTGTATTTTTTGTACGGTCACTCGTGCGATCAAATCACAGGAGTGATACAGTTCTTCTAAGCAACGGTTCTCGCATTTCAAGACCGTGTCTTGAAATCTTCTCTCGGAATCGAGAGGTAGTCCTTTCAGAAAAGGATTTATGTGTTTGTTATACTGCAAAGAAAGTGACCTACCGCTCCTTCCCTCAGTGGGAGATCATGGCGTTTGTCGCTTTCTGCTTAGAAGAGTTTGCTTTCGCTCTGCAAGAAAAGTATAACAGGATTTCTCGCAAAGCGCGTGGGCCTTGTACGTCAACTTTTGTAGACCTCATACGTCTATTTCTTCCAAAAATCTCCAAAATGCCGTACCGCCGTATTTAGTATAGCACCCGAAATTGTGAAAGTCGTGGGCCTCGTAGGCCTACTTTTTTCAAAAATTTCCAAAAAGCGTAAGCGGGCACTAGATCACAGTGACTGTTGGGTCTCTTCATTTGAAGCCTACAGAAAGTATAACAGAGAAACTCATACTCGAACAGGAACCGAGAGTTCCTAATTTTCGGTGAAAGTAGGAAGCATCGTTCCCATTTCTTGTTGTATCGCTATTCTTTCTTTTGGAAAAATCGCTAAGATGCTGCATCTCTGCAATTATTATAGCACCTGAAATCACTAAAGTCGTGAGCTTCGTAGGCCTATTATTGGCCCCCTAAGTGAACCTGTTTTGATTACTTTTTCCTGATTTTGGTATAAGGTTTAGCGGGGGCTTTTTTCATTTCAACAGCTTGCTGGGAGAGAACGCAGCAGCGAAGCTGCTGGATCTGCCGCCGTTTTGCGCCAGATAATACCCAGTAGGATATGACGCACAGCATCATATCACTGGGGCAAAGGGCTGCGCCCTCTGCACTCCTGCACCGGGCAAGCTGTCCTGAAGGACAGCTCGTCCGGCTTCAATATGTATCGAGAACCAGCGTACTCGCCAGTTCTCTCAATTGTAGATCAGCACACTGGTCTGCTTAATATGTTAAGGTCTCCCATATTCGCCCTCGGCTCCCTAGGAGTGGGGAATCGTCCGGCGGCGGATTCTCACCGCACCATTGGCATTTCAGCCACCCCGCCTTCGTTATGGCCGGGCTACGAGTTACAGAAGTACCTTTTGCGAAGTACCGGACGATTGAACTATTCTGTTTTCAACGACTCATGAAAGATTTTCACAGCTGTGAATGAAAATAAAGCAAGTG
>ERZ810647.15-NODE-15-length-42666-cov-8.98456_pt1 | contig 42666 bp, 41 predicted proteins | sample MGYA00520191_ERZ810647 | MGnify/ENA primary metagenome ERZ810647 (study PRJEB31588, sample SAMN03399870) | human gut metagenome | study: EMG produced TPA metagenomics assembly of the PRJNA231909 data set (A prospective, longitudinal analysis of the... | reverse complement strand
TTCTTATAATATTTGTCCCAACACAATGGTAAGATCTTCCCCTCCACTGTATTACATACACGGAACGAGGTGCTTAAAATGAATCGACCAGATGACTCTCCCAAAAATTCCATCCTCATTTACACCACAGAAGATGGCCTGACCAAAATTGATACTACCTTTGACGGTGACACCGTCTGGCTTTCCATTGACCAGATGGCTGAGTTATTCCAACGTGACAAATCCACAATTTCCCGTCACATCAAAAACATTTTTGCAGAGGGTGAGCTTGAACGAGATTCAGTTGTTGCAAAATTTGCAACAACTGCCGCAGACGGAAAGACCTATCAGGTCGAATTCTACAATCTTGACGTCATTATTTCTGTTGGTTATCGTGTCAAATCCAAACGAGGCACACAGTTCCGTATCTGGGCAACTGGCATCCTGAAGGAATATATGCGCAAGGGATTTGCGCTGGATGACGAACGCCTGAAAAATCTGGGCGACGGTGGATATTTCAAAGAGCTGTTAGAACGCATCCGTGACATCCGTGCTTCCGAAAAAGTGTTTTATCGTCAGGTTCTGGAAATCTATGCAACCAGCATTGACTACGACCCAAAAGCAGAAATCTCCGTCCAGTTCTTCAAAAAAGTCCAGCATAAATTCATTATGCCCTCCACGGTCAGACTGCCGCTGAGGTCATTTACAATCGTGCAGATGCCGAAAAGGAATTTATGGGTCTGACCACTTTTGCAGGAAACCAGCCCACTTTACGAGAAGCTACTATTGCCAAAAACTATCTGAACGAAAAAGAGCTTCGTGCTATGGGGCAGTTGGTTTCCGGTTATCTGGATTTCGCAGAACGTCAGGCAGAACGTGAACAGCCCATGACCATGCAGGATTGGGCAAACCACCTTGACCGCATTTTAACCATGAGCGGTGAGCAGCTTCTTGTTGGCAATGGCAGTGTGACCTACAAGCAGGCAGTGGACAAGGCTACTACCGAATATCGGAAATACAAGGCTAAAACCCTCAGCGATGTGGAGCAGGATTATCTGGATTCCATTAAGTATCTGGAGCAGAAAACAGACAAGGAATAACCGTTTTATGATGTTTTATGATGTTTTCTTATGTTACAGGAAAAGACAAAGGTTTACACTTACACCCGTGTTTTCACGGCCATGCAGATCGATGGCTATTCACTGGATGCGCAGAAAGCCCGCATGAAAGCCTATGCAGACTTCAACGACTACCAGATCGTCGGCGAATATGAGGATGCTGACAAACTCAGGTGTCTTGAAGTATTCAGTGTAGGATTCGGATGTCAAAAGGTGAAATGTCATGAGAACAAAATCTTCTTTCGGGCTACGCTTTGGTCTTTTCGCTGTAATTATTGCTATTGCATTCTATTCTCAATCTAATAAAACAAAAGATGAGTGGCATTACTCAGACGGCACTTCTATTCGGTACAGGGTTAGCTACTGTGATAATTCCCCTGCTTACTCAAACTGGGACGATAGATTTTGCAAAGAGCATTTAGACCGAAGTGCAAATCATAAAAGTCAAGTCAACCGTTCTACTGTCAAGAAAAAAGTCAACACTACTCCTGCACTAAGCAAAGAACGAGCCGATGCTTTAAGAGGAACTGGCTATCACGGAACTCGTCCGAACTCGTTTGCAGAAAGTAGCGAACTGGCTGCGGCAATGGTTAAATGTAAAAAATGTGGGATGCATTCTAGTAATGGCAGCAATAGTTTATGTGATGAATGCCAGTACAATCGGGATCACGGGCTAGATTAAAAACTACATTACAAAACAGGACAGGTGAGTGCCTTGGATAGAAATGAGTTAACATTTAAAGTATTGGCGTTATTATTTGCAGTTGGAAAGCCAATTCATGGAGTCAATTGAGTATGTCGAACTCCATCCCAGCAATTTCTCTGCTTTCTCCAATAGATATGCATTGCTAATACAGGCAATAGGTGCTGAACTTGACTCTCTTTTCAAGTTCTTCTGTGGATTTGATCTATCAGCAAGAAAAAGTATTTCCGATTATGCAGGTCAAATTTTGCAGAACAATCCAAACATTATAAATCAGAAAATAAAGTTGCGGCAATTCGGATTTGAAATCCAGCCATTTCAAGGATGGGACGCTACTCATGCCGCACAATCTTTATCATGGTGGAGTGCCTTTACAAATATAAAGCATAATCGTAGCGCACATATTCAAGAATCTAGTCAGCAAAATACGCTTAATATTTTAGGCGCATTATATCTCTTGGAAATGCTATGCTTACGAAAAATCTCTGAAGCTACTCACGAACCAGATGTATATGATATTCGTTCCAATCTTTTCACTCTAGAAAATTGGACTACTACCCCGGAGACCATCGATGATGCTTTTATGCTCCTCGCGGATATAATTGAATCTGATGGCTCCGAATCAGACTTAAAATTTGATGCATGATCAACTTTTTCAAAATAGGCAAAAACGCTGCCAGCGTATCATGTGAAATCTATCATACGGTACACTGGCCGTTTATCATTTTATCTGCTTATACAGCTTTCTGCGTGAGGCATTTTTCTACGGTTGCGATATCGAAACCTACTAGGTCATCGATTTCTTTAAGTGCTGTGCCTTTTTGGTTAAGTTTCAGAGCCATCTCCTTTGCCTTTTTCACTTCACCATGTTCTAAGCCTTCTGCATACTGGGAGGCTTCTTTTTGTCCAGGGCTAAAGCCGTTTTTACTCTCCCGGCTTAGCCGTGATTTTCCCTCGCTCAAGCTACTCAATAACAAAAAACGGTCGGAGTTACTCGTCAGGCAACTCCGGCCGTTTTATTTCTCTTCTTATTCCTCTTCGTCCCTGGCCCAGTGATAGGCGCAGCGGACGGCCTTATTCCAGCCCTTGATGCGCTTGGTGCGTTCCTCTTCCGAGATGTCCGGGCGGAACACGCGGTCCACCGACCAGTTGCGGGTGATGTCCTCGGCAGACTGCCAGTAGCCTACGGCGAGGCCGGCCAGATAGGCCGCGCCCAGCGCCGTCGTTTCCACACAGCGGGGGCGCTTGACTTCGAGGTCGCTGATGTCGGCCATGGTCTGCATGAGGTAGTTGTTGGCCGACGCGCCGCCGTCCACCCGGAGAGACTTCATGGCGATGCCGGAGTCCGCCGCCATGGCGCGGAGGACGTCGTTGACCTGATAGCAGATGCTGTCCAGCGTGGCGCGGATGATGTGGTACTTGTTGCAGCCCCGGGTGAGGCCCACGATGGTGCCGCGGGCGTACTGGTCCCAGTGGGGCGCGCCGAGGCCGGTGAAGGCCGGCACGACGTAACAGCCGTTGGTGTCCTTCACCTTCTGAGCCATATACTCGGAGTCGCGGGCCTCTTCCAGCAGGCGCAGCTCATCGCGGAGCCACTGGATGGCCGCACCGGCCACGAAAATAGAGCCTTCCAGCGCATAATTCACCCTGCCGTCGGGGCCGCAGGCGATGGTGGTGACAAGGCCGTTCCGGGATGTGACCGGCGTCTCACCGGTATTCATGAGCAAAAAGCCGCCGGTGCCGAAGGTGTTTTTCGCCTCGCCGGAGGCAAAACAGGTCTGGCCGAAGAGGGCCGCCTGCTGGTCGCCTGCCGCACCGGCAATTTTTATCTCGCCGCCGAAGTGCATCGGGTCAGCGTACTCATAAAAGCCGCTGGACGGCACCGGCTTCGGGAGCATACATTTCGGGATGTTCAGCTCCTGCAGGATCCCGTCGTCCCATTCCAGCGTGTGGATGTTGAACATCATGGTGCGGCTGGCGTTGGTATAGTCGGTGACGTGCAGTTTTCCGCAGGTCAGCTTCCAGATGAGCCAGGTCTCCACGGTGCCGAAGAGCAGTTCTCCCCGCTCGGCCCTTTCGCGGGCGCCGGGGATATGATCCAGTATCCACTTGAGCTTGGTGGCCGAGAAATAGGCGTCGATGATGAGGCCGGTCTTCTGCCGGAATTTCTCCGTCAGGCCCCGGGCCTTCAGCTTGTCGCAGTATTCGCTGGTGCGGCGGCACTGCCAGACGATGGCGTGGCAGATGGGCTCCCCGGTCTCCTTGTCCCAGACGATGGTGGTCTCCCGCTGGTTGGTGATGCCGATGGCGGCGATGTCCTCGGCCCGGGCGCCGACCTTGTTCATGGCCGAGAGGGCCACGCCCAGCTGGGTGGCCCAGATCTCATTGGCGTCGTGCTCCACCCAGCCGGGTCTCGGGTAATACTGGGCAAATTCCTTCTGCGCGACGCTGCAGATCTCGCCTGCCTTATTGAACAGGATGCAGCGGTTCGAGGTGGTTCCGGCGTCCAGCGCCATGATGTACGACATAGGCTCTTTTCTCCTTTTCCTGCTCTGGTTTTATAGTGTCAGAACGCCAGCGCGGGGCTCACTTCGTTCCGCCGCTGGGTCTGGACGATACAGTCCTTATCCGGTACGACGCCCGCCGCACCGAGGGTGGAAAAGACGGTCTGCAGCGCCAGCATAGGGGTGTTGTTCTCCTGCGAGAGGTGGCAGAGGGCAAACTTCTTGCAGCCCTCCTGGATGAGTTCCAGCAGCTTTGCCGCGCACTCATCGTTGGAGAGGTGGCCCCGGACCGACTCGATGCGGGCGCGCAGATAGTAGGGGTACGGCCCGCTGCGGAGCATGTGCAGGTCGTAGTTGCTCTCGAGGGCCACAAGGTCGCAGCCGGAGAGGGCTTCATGTACGGCAGGAGTCAGCACGCCGAGGTCGGTGGCGATGGTCATGGTCTTCTCGTCGGGGGTGTGGATGCGGTAGCCCACACAGGGGACGTCGTGGCTGGTGGGGAAAGCTTTGACCCCGAAGACACCGATGTCCTCTTCCCTGCCCGGCGTCAGGGCCGTCAGGTCGCAAGTGGCGGGGACGACCCCGTTTGCGTCCAGAAATTCCAGCGTCTCCTCTGCACCGTACACCGGCAGCGGATATTTTTTCAGGAAGGTGGAAAGGCCCTTCACATGGTCGCTGTGCTCATGGGTGACAAGAATGCCGTCACAGTCGGAGATGTTCAGCTCCAGCTCCTTGAGGGCTGCGCCGGTGGTGCGGACGCCTTTGCCCATATCCACGATGAGATACCGCTCCCCACAGCGCACGACGCTGCTGTTGCCGGAGGACCCGGAATAAAGAGAGATGAATTCAGACATGATAAACCTCAACAAATAAAACCTCTCCGTCTGCTGCGCAGTCATAAAAACGCAGGGACCTGACGGACTGCCAATGCCTCCCCTCGGCAGGGGAGGCGGCACGCCGCAGGCGTGACGGAGAGGTTTTTCTGATTACAGAGCCTGTTCCAGTGCAGCGGGCATCCGCTCCACCTTCCTGATGTCAGCACCGAGGCCGCGCAGCTTCTCCACGATGTTCTCGTAGCCGCGCTCGATATGGCCGATCTCCTCGATCTCGCTGGTGCCGTCGGCCATCAGGGCTGCAACGACCATCGCTGCACCGGCGCGCAGATCGGAAGCGCGGAGCGGAGCGGGAGAAAGCTTCTCCACACCCTCGAACACGGCCACCTGACCGTCCACCTGGACATTCGCGCCCATCTTGCGCAGCTCGTCCACATAGCGGAAGCGGTTGTCCCACACGCTCTCGGTGACGGTGGAAGTCCCCTTTGCCACGCTGAGCAGAACGCCCATCAGGGGCTGCATATCGGTGGGGAAGCCCGGGTGGGGCATGGTGTTGATCTTGAGGGGCAGGATGTCGCCGGTGCGGCGAACCCGCACGGCATCGTCAAATTCCTCCACCTCAATGCCCGCACGGCGGAGCTTTGCGGTGATAGGCTCGAGGTGCTTGGGGGTGACGTTCTTCACCAGCACATCGCCGCCGGTGGCCGCTGCAGCCACCATGTAGCTGCCGGCCTCGATCTGGTCGGGGATGATGCTGTAGGTGCAGCCGTGCATCTGCTCGACGCCGCGCACCTTGATGACATCGGTGCCTGCGCCGCGCACATCAGCGCCGCACATATTCAGGAAGTTGGCCAGATCGACCACATGGGGCTCCTTGGCACAGTTTTCCAGAATGGTCTGACCCTTGGCCATGACAGCGGAGAGCATCCCGTTCATGGTAGCGCCCACGCTCACCTTATCAAAGAAGATATGAGCGCCGTTCAGCTCGTCGGCGTGGACGGTGATCATGCCGTAGTCCACACTGTCCTCCGCACCCAGAGCGCTGAACACCTTCAGGTGCTGGTCGATGGGGCGGGGGCCGAGGTTGCAGCCGCCGGGCATGGCCACCTGTGCCTTGCCGAAACGGGACAGCAGGGCGCCGAGGAAATAGTAGCTGGCGCGCATCTGGCGGGACAGGTCGTCGGGGACGTTGGTGCCGGTCAGATGGGTGGTGTCGATCTCGTAGGTGTTCTTGTTCAGCATCCGGACCTTTGCGCCCAGCACGCTGAGGATCTTGAGGCTCACCGCCACATCGCTGATATCCGGCAGGTTCTCGATGACGCAGACGTCCGCTGCCAGAATGGTAGCGGGCAGGATGCCCACAGCCGCATTTTTCGCGCCGGAGATGATGACTTCGCCGTGCAGGGGCTTACCGCCCGTAATAACAAACTTTTCCAATTTTATGATCTCCTTGTCACAGTCCCGCTCCCCGCAGGCCCAAAAGGTCAGTTCAAGGTACGTTATTCCTTCTCGCTGTACAAAGCTCACAACCAGTTGACACAATTACAGCTACTTTATTATACACAACTTCCAGCAAAAAGCAAAGCCCCAATGCACGCTCGTCGATTATTTTCTGTTTTGCCCAGTTTCTTCTCTATTATCCTCGGGTTTTGTCTCTTATTTTTAGGAGAATTTTACATTTGCCGCTCCTTACCACACACTGTCGTCGCAGCGGGTCTCCTTGATCCAGCCCAGCTGATAGGCCCGGACCAGCTGTTTGAGGTCGTGGACCTTCTCCCGCAGGATCTCGCCCTCGTCCGTCTCCTCCACAAGGATGCGGTGGTTCTCCGTCTCGAGGATGTTCTTTTGAGAGAGGATGTCCAGATTCTCGTTCACGGCCTTTTCGGCGCTCTCGAAGGGCTGGTGGGTGCGCAGGGACATGGTGCGGCTGGAATAGACCAGCGTGTAGCCCGCGATGCCGGTCTTTTCGTGGTAGGCGCGGCAGAAACCGCCGTCGATGACCACGAGGCGTCCGCCGCCCTTGATGGGGCTCTCGCCCTTCTTCTCCTGCACGGGGACATGGCCGTTGACGATGTGGCTGGTGCCGGGCAGGCCGAACTCGGCGAGGATGCGGCGGCAGACGGCTTCCTCATTATACCATGTATAATAGGGGTCCTTCACCTCGGTGTGGGTGGAAGCGTCTTCGACATACAGCCGCTCGAAGGTGGTCATGGCGCTGCGGCCATACAGGGGCGACAGCTTGCCGCACCACAGATACCACAGGAAATCCTGTCCGCTCTGGCGGGCGGCGCTGCCCTCGGGGGCGAAGTAGCCCCGGCGGGCGCGCTCGTCACAGTAGTCCATGAGGGCGCGGCCCGAGTAGGCGTGGCCCTCGAACCGTTCCACAGCGAAGGTGCCTTTCTTCGTCATCGGCACAGCGCCGTGGTAGAGCAGGTTGCCGTTCTCGATGTGGTAGACACTGCCCTTGGCGTACAGGAACTCGACGTGCTGCTGTAATTTCTCACTCTGGCGGAAGGACTGCACCAGCTTTTGCAGCACCACCTTCTCGTCGCTGTTCAGCGCGGTGGGGTCGGCGGGGTCCACCGTCGGGAAAGACATATCCCGCATGGGGTACTCCCTGCCGCCCACCATGACGGTCCCCTTCTCCCAGTTGATGCGGCGCAGGAAGTCGCGGTCCTGCATCTTGAAATCCGGGTTGCGGTCGATGACCTGACACTCGAGCTTGAGCATCAGGATGGTGATGGCCTTATGCATGACGGCGCAGCGATGGAGCATACCGGGGGTGTAGGGGCCGCGGGCGGTGTCGGTGTGAGGCATCCAGATGGTCAGATCGTCGTCGCCGTAGAACTGCTCGGCCATCCGCTGCAGGTGGCGGAGGTTGATGCCGTAGCAGTCCTCCACCATGCCGTGGTTGTGGTAAGCGAGGGTGGTCTTCAGCACCGTGCAGATGCAGATGGGACTGCCAGCCGCCGCGCCCATCCAGACCACGTCGTGGTTGCCCCACTGGATGTCCACATCGTGGTGGCGCATCAGCAGGTCAAGGATGACGTCGGGGCGGGGGCCGCGGTCGAACAGGTCGCCCACGATGTGGAGCTTGTCCACGGCCAGCCGCTTGATGAGCTCGCAGAGACGGACGATGAACTTATCGGCGCGGCCATTCTCGATGATGCTGCCGACGATCTGGCCGTAGTAGAGGTCTTTGTCGTGGTCCTCGAAGTGGGCGTGGAGCAGCTCATCCAGAATGTAACCGCAGCTGGACGGCAGGCAGGCCCGGACATGCTCCCGGGTGTGCTTGGAAGAGACGAGGCGGCAGATGTCGATGAGCCGCAGCAGCGTCTCACTGTACCACTGTTCCAGCGCTTCCTCGTCGGTGCAGCGCTCCTTGAGCTGGGGCAGCTTCTCGTTCGGATAATAGATCAGAGTCGCCAGCTCGGCCCGCGTCCCCTCCGGCACGGCATCCCCCAGCACAATGTCCACCTTTTCGCGGATGACGCCGGAAGCGGAGTTCAGGATATGTACGAACGCCTCGTTCTCGCCGTGCAGATCGCTCATGAAGTGCTCGGTGCCTTTGGGCAGCTTGAGCAGTGCCTGTGTGCTGATGATCTCGCTGGCGGCCGCTGCCTGCGAGGGATAGTCCCGGGCCAGAAGGCTCAGATATTTCAGGTTGTCCCGGATCTCTTCGGTCTCTGTACGCATGGTGTCCTCCAGATCATGTAGTATTCTTGCATGACATGCAATATTCAATCTTAGTATACCACTTCCGGGGGCAAAAATGATATAATAGCCTCGGATAATTTAATATGATTCTTTCTCATAGGAGTTGGACAATATGTCTCAAAACATTTCCACAACGCCGCCTGTCTCCTGTACCCTCTGCCCCCGCCGCTGCGGCGCAGACCGTGCCGCCGGGCAGACGGGCTTCTGCGGGGCGGGCGGCACCCTGAAAGCCGCCCGCGCGGCCCTGCACTTCTGGGAAGAGCCCTGCATCAGCGGCACCCGGGGCAGCGGCACCGTGTTTTTCTCGGGCTGCACCCTCAAGTGTTGTTTCTGCCAGAATTACCCCATCAGCTCCGAGGGACTTGGCAAAGAGATCACGATAGAGCATCTGGCCAAAATTTTCCTCGACTTACAGGAGCAGGGCGCCCACAACATCAACCTCGTCACCCCCGGCCAGTGGCGGCCCTGGATCATCGCGGCGCTGGACATCGCCCGGGCCGAGGGGCTGCGTCTGCCCATCGTCTGCAACACCGGCGGCTACGAGACGGTGGAGAGCGTGGAGGCGTGGCGCGGCTCTATCGATATCTGGCTGGCCGATTTGAAGTACGTCTCCTCTTCCCTCTCCGCCGAGCTTTCCTCTGCGCCGGACTACTTCGTCCAGGCCAGGCCCGCCATCGAGGCCATGATGGCGCAGGCGGGCCATCCGGTGTTCGACAGCGAGGGCATCTTACAGAAGGGCGTCATCCTGCGGCATCTGGCCCTGCCCGGCCACATCGACGACAGCTTTGCCGTCCTCGACCGGATGGCCGCATGGAACGAGGCCGACCCCGGCTGCTTCATCCCCAGTGTCATGAGCCAGTACACCCCCTTTTACAAGGCCGCAGAGCACGGCATCGGGCGGCGCATCACCACCTACGAGTACCGCCGGGTGGTCAATCATGCCATGGATCTGGGGCTGACCGCCGGCTATATGCAGCAGAAGAGCAGCGCCCGGGAGGAATATACGCCCAGCTTTGATCTGACGGGCATTTGACCCTCTCCGTCACCTTCGGTGACACCTCTCCCAAAGGGAGAGGGTCTGGCGAGCCGGGCAGGCCCACGCGGGACGAGCAAAGCTTACTCTATCCGAAAACAGTAGTGCCCTGCTACAGAGGGCAGCAGCTTCGGGACAATATCCCTTGTCAAACTGCTGTGAATCTCTGTAGCAGGGCACTATATTTTATGCCATATTGAGCTTTCAGCGGTCAGCGCAGAGTTGCCCGGCCTGCCAATGGCTCCCCCTTTGGGGGAGCTGGCGCGGAGTGCCTGAGAGGGCTATCGTCACAATCCACAAAAATCCCACCAAATTTTCTCTCACAGTGTTTTTCTTTTCCTTGCAAATCCTCTCCGAAAGCACTATAATGGATACAACGATGTGCGTCATGTGGGGTCTGGCTGCCCTGCTGAGCACCAAACGCCCCGTCTCAAGAAGGGTATAGGAGAGGCGGCGGCTCAAATGCCCGAGAAGAGCAACAGGAGGACCGTTATGGAACATTTCAACCCCATTCTGGGCTACGAGACGACCGGACCGAAATTCATCACCTGCGGCGAGATCATGCTGCGCCTGACCCCGCCGAACTACGAAAAACTCCGCATGGCCACCAACTTTGAGGCCAGCTACGGCGGCAGCGAGGCCAACATCGCCCTCGCGCTGGCAAACCTCGGCGTGGACAGCACCTTCTTCAGCGTCGTGCCGAACAACAGCCTCGGCAAAAGCGCCGTGCGCTGGCTGCGCTCCAACGACGTCCACTGCACCCCCATGATCCTCACCGAGCCGGATGAGACGCCCTCCAACCGTCTGGGTACATACTACCTCGAGACCGGCTACGGCATCCGCCCCTCCAAGGTCATCTATGACCGCAAGCACAGCGCCATCACCGAGTACGATTTCTCTCAGGTCGATCTGGACGAGCTGCTGGAGGGCTTCGACTGGCTGCACCTGAGCGGCATTACCCCGGCCCTGGCCCCCAACTGCCGCGGCCTCATCATCGATATGCTCAAGGAGGCCAAGAAGAAGGGCCTGACCGTCAGCTTCGACGGCAACTTCCGCTCCACCCTCTGGACCTGGGACGAGGCCCGCGACTTCTGTACCGAGTGCCTGCCCTATGTGGACGTGCTGCTGGGCATCGAGCCCTACCACCTGTGGAAGGACGAGAACGACCACTCCAAGGGCGACTGGAAGGACGGCGTGCCTCTGCAGCCCAGCTATGAGCAGCAGGACGAAATCTTCCAGCACTTCATCGAGCGCTACCCCAGCCTGAAGTGCATCGCCCGCCACGTCCGCTATGCCCACAGCGGCAGCGAGAACAGCCTGAAAGCCTTTATGTGGTATGACGGCCACACCTTCGAGAGCAAGCTGTTCACCTTCAACATCCTCGACCGCGTGGGCGGCGGCGACGCTTTCGCCAGCGGCCTCATCTACGCCATGCTCCACAGCTACAAGGCCATGGACATGATAAACTTTGCGGTGGCAAGCAGCGCCATCAAGCACACCATCCACGGCGATGCCAACATCACCGACGATGTCAGCTCCATCCGCAACCTCATGAACATGAACTACGACATCAAGCGCTGAAAGCAAACCAAAACGGCCCCGGTACGTCCAGACTGCGTACCGGGGCCGTTCTTTTTATGTTATACCGCGCCGGTACTTCCTGCCGGATAACGGTAAATATGACTCCCGAAAGATTTTTTGAGCTTTTTCCTGCCAAATCATTGACAAATCGCTTTTTGCATGATAAAATCACACACGATTTTGAGAGACGAAGCGTGTCGAAGTCTTTTCAAAGCAATTCAACTAGGACCGCCCCGAGGGGGCTGGGTGCATCTGAAAGCTCGGGTACACCCTAAGGCCATACGGACAGCCGGGTCCACTGCCGACCGGCGGCGCAAGCTGCCATTATTGATTGAGTTACTGCGATCCAACGAATTGATTCGTTTGCAACCTTGCGTTGGATCGCGTGCCGCAAAGCTGCTGTTTTGATGAAAAGCGGTTTTGACCTTGCGGCTGAGCTCTAAATTTTATAAGTTGGTTCCTTTACAACCATGAAATTGCGCAGAGCGTGCGCAGACTTGTGAAACGGTCAATAAGAGTAGTAAAAGTGTAATTGCTATATAGACTCTCGTCATCCCGTCCTTTTGAATCCTGATGAATCATGCTGCGATACGGCTCTGGCGTCTTTTCCCCGGAGGCTTTGTCCGCGCATTCAAACGGTTTTTTCAAAGCGCAAGCCTGCATTTCTGTGCAGGGCTTGTGCTTTTTTGTTTGCCCGCATGGTTTGCAGCAGGAGTCAGGGACGGAGGAAAAAACATGAGTGAGAACCGTACACGGTTCCGGCTGGATCAGCGCCGCGCACCGATCTACGAGGCTCTGGAGCAGTTCCGACAGATGCGGGTGGTCCCCTTCGATGTGCCGGGCCACAAGCGCGGCCGGGGCAACCCGGAGTTGACGGCCTTTCTGGGCCAGCAGTGCGTGGGCGTGGACGTCAACAGCATGAAACCGCTGGACAATCTCTGCCACCCGGTCTCGGTCATCCGGGAGGCCGAGGAGCTGGCCGCCGACGCCTTCGGCGCAGCACACGCTTTTCTGATGGTGGGCGGCACCACCAGCTCGGTGCAGAGCATGGTGCTGACGGCCTGCAAGCGGGGCGACGAGATCATTCTCCCCCGCAACGTCCACCGCAGCGTGCTGAACGCACTGGTGCTCTGCGGCGCAGTGCCTGTCTATGTCAATCCCGAAGTGGACAAGCGCCTCGGCATCTCGCTGGGCATGAAGCGGGAGCAGGTGGCAAAAGCCATCAAGGAGCACCCCAACGCCGTGGCCGTGCTGGTGAACAACCCCACCTACTACGGCATCTGCTCTGATCTGCGTGCCATCGTCAAGATGGCCCACGACGCCGGGATGCTCTGCCTCGCCGACGAGGCCCACGGCACCCACTTCTACTTCGGCGGCGGCAGTCTGCCCGTCTCCGCCATGGCGGCGGGCGCGGACATGGCATCCGTCTCCATGCATAAGAGCGGCGGCAGCTTAACGCAGTCGAGCCTGCTGCTCATCGGCCCCAACGTCCACCCCGGCTATGTGCGCCAGATCATCAACCTGACCCAGACGACCTCCGGCAGTTACCTGCTCATGTCCAGCCTCGACATCTCCCGGCGGAACCTCGCGCTGCGGGGCCGGCAGGTGTTCCATCAGGTGGCTGACATGGCCGAGTACGCCCGCGAAGAGATCAACGCCGTGGGCGGCTACTACGCCTTCGGCAAGGAGCTGTGCAACGGCAACTCGGTCTTCGACTTCGACACCACAAAGCTCAGCGTCCACACGCTGGACATCGGCCTCGCCGGCATCGAGGTCTACGACATCCTGCGGGATGAGTACGACATCCAGATCGAGTTCGGCGACATCGGCAACATCCTTGCCTACCTCTCCATCGGCGACCGCCCGCAGGAGATCGAGCGTCTGGTGAGCGCACTGGCCGAGATCAAGCGCCGCTACCACACCGACGGCGCCGGCCTGCTGAGCCAGGAATACATCGACCCCGTCGTTGCCGCCAGCCCGCAGGAGGCGTTCTACGCCCCCAAAAAGAGCCTGCCCCTCCGGGAGACCGAGGGCATGGTGTGCAGCGAGTTCGTCATGTGCTACCCGCCGGGCATCCCCATCCTGGCCCCCGGCGAGCGCATCACCAAAGAGATACTGAACTATATCGAGTACGCCAAAGCCAAAGGCTGCAGCATGACCGGCCCGGAAGACCCGGACATCCTGCACCTGAATGTTCTGGCATAAGGAGAAGCAGATGGAGTTTTGGTTTTCGGAATTTCACACCCCGGACGTCAAGCACAGCATCCGGGTGAACAAGCAGCTCTACTCCAAGCAGAGCGACTATCAGCGCATCGACATTTTTGAGACGCCTGAGTTTGGCCGGGTGCTGACGCTGGACGGCAACGTGATGCTCACCGAGCGGGACGAGTTCATCTACGACGAGATGATCGTCCATGTCCCCATGGCCGTCCACAAGGAGGCAAAAGACATCCTTGTCATCGGTGCAGGCGACGGCGGCGTGGTGCGGGAGCTGACCCGCTACGACCGGGTCGAGCGCATCGACCTCGTGGAGATGGACCCCCAGGTCGTGGAAGCCTGCCGCGCCTATCTGCCCGGCAACGCCTGCCGGATGGACGACCGCCGGGTCCACATCTACTTCGAGAACGCTCTGAAATACATCCGCCGCTGCGAGGAGGAATATGACCTCATCATCGTGGACTCCTCCGACCCCTTCGGCCCCTCCGAGGGCCTGTTCACCCGGGAGTTCTACGGCAGCTGCTTCAACGCCCTGAAAGAGGACGGCATCATGGTCAACCAGCAGGGCAGCCCCTTCTACACCGAGGACGCCAGCGCCATGCAGCGCAGCCACAAGCGCATCGCGTCCACCTTCCCCGTCAGCCGGGTCTATCAGGCACACATCCCGACCTTCGCCGCCGGCTACTGGCTCTTCGGCTTTGCCAGCAAGAAGTACCACCCCATCGACGATCTGGACGCCGACGCATGGAAGGCGCTCAATCTGCGCACCCGCTACTATACCACCCGGCTCCACGTCGGAGCTTTCTATCTGCCGGCATTCCTCGAGGAGATGCTGCGCGAAGTGGAGGAACCCAAATGATCTCACCCAATATTGAAACCTTTATCGGCTGTGACAGCAGCTACCGCGCCGCCGACATCGTGCTCTACGGCGCACCCTTCGACTCCACCACCAGCTACCGCCCCGGCGCACGGTTCGGCCCGTCGGCCATCCGCCACGAGAGCTTTGGCCTCGAGACTTACAGCCCCTACCAGAACGCCGATCTGACCGACTTCGACATCTTCGACAGCGGCGACCTCGAGCTCTGCTTCGGCTCCAGCGAAGCCGCCCTCGCCGACATCGAGGCCCGGGCGGCAGAGATCCTGCACGACGGCAAGCTTCCGCTCCTGCTGGGCGGTGAGCATCTGGTGACGCTGGGTGCGGTGCGGGCCGTGGCAGAGAAATACCCCGGCCTCCACATCATCCACTTCGACGCCCACGCCGACCTGCGGGACGACTACCTCGGTGCGAAGCTGAGCCACGCCTGTGTGCTGCGCCGCTGCCACGAGATCGTGGGCGACGGCCGCATCCACCAGTTCTGCATCCGCAGCGGCGAGCGGGCCGAGTTCGAGTTTGCGGCCCAGCATACCGAGATGCACAAGTTCGACTTCACCGGCCTTGCCGCGCTCACCGAACAGCTCTGCGCCACCAAAGAGCCGGTCTACCTCACCATCGACCTCGACTGCCTCGACCCCTCCTGCTTCCCCGGCACCGGCACCCCCGAGGCCGGCGGCGTGAGCTTTTTGCAGCTGCTGGACGCCATCCGCACCGTGGCCAAGGCCAACATCGTGGGCGCCGACCTCAATGAGCTGGCCCCCATGCTGGACATCTCCGGCGTCTCCACGGCCACGGCCTGCAAGGTGCTGCGGGAGCTGCTGATCGCCCTCGACAAGGGCTGGCCCGGGTTTCAGGTCTGACAAAACATAATTTGATATAAAGGAGAACCATCATGAGCAAAGTTCTGATCATCGGCTGCGGCGGCGTGGCCTCCGTCGCCATCCACAAGTGCTGCCAGGTCCCCGAAGTGTTCACCGACATCTGCATCGCCAGCCGCACCAAGTCCAAGTGCGACAAGCTGGCCGCAGAGCTCGCCCCCAAGACCACCACCAACATCACCACCGCACAGGTGGATGCCGACCATCTGGACGAGCTCATCGCCCTCATCAAGAGCTATCAGCCCGACCTCGTGATGAACATCGCCCTGCCCTATCAGGACCTGACCATCATGGACGCCTGCCTCGCCTGCGGCGTCAACTACATGGACACCGCCAACTACGAGCCGGAGAACACCGACGACCCCGAGTGGCGTGCCATCTATGAGAAGCGCTGCAAGGAGGCAGGCTTCTCCGCCTACTTCGACTACAGCTGGCAGTGGGCCTACGCCAAAAAGTTTGAGGAAGCCGGCCTCACCGCCCTGCTGGGCAGCGGCTTCGACCCGGGCGTGACCCAGGCTTACTGCGCCTACGCCAAGAAGCACGAGTTCGACACCATCGACACCATCGACATCCTCGACTGCAACGGCGGCGACCACGGCTATGCTTTCGCCACCAACTTCAACCCCGAGATCAACCTCCGCGAAGTCTCCGCCCCCGGCAGCTACTGGGAGAACGGCCATTGGGTCGAGATCCCGGCCATGAGCATCAAGCGGGAGTACGATTTCGACAAGGTGGGCCAGAAGGATATGTACCTGCTCCACCACGAGGAGATCGAGTCTCTGGCAAAGAACATCCCGGAGGCAAAGCGCATCCGCTTCTTCATGACCTTCGGCCAGAGCTATCTCGACCACATGCGCTGCCTCGAGGACGTGGGGATGCTCTCCACCACCCCCATCAACTTCAACGGGCAGGAGATCGTCCCCATCCAGTTCCTGAAGGCCCTCCTGCCTGATCCCGCCAGCCTCGGCCCCCGCACCAAGGGCAAGACCAACATCGGCTGCATCTTCACGGGCAAAAAGGACGGCAAGGAAAAGACCTACTACATTTACAATGTCTGCGACCACCAGGAGTGCTACAAGGAAGTCGGCTCTCAGGCCATCAGCTACACCACCGGCGTTCCGGCCATGTGCGGCGCACTGATGCTGCTGACCGGCAAGTGGACCACCAAGGGCGTCCACACCGTGGAAGAGTTCGACCCGGACCCCTATCTGGACGCACTGGACAAGTACGGCCTGCCCCGCTCTGAGAGCCACAGCCCGGCTCTGGTGGACTGATGCGGCTGGTCGATACGCGCCCGCCCTTCGCGGGGCTGGCAAACCTCTCGGAGGGCGCACTCGCTTCCCTGCCCACCCCCTGCTATCTGCTGGACGAAGCCCAGCTGCGCCGCAACGGCGAGATCCTGTTAGGGGTCCAGCAGCGGACAGGCTGCAAGATCCTGCTGGCGCAGAAAGCTTTCTCCAACTTCGACCTCTACCCGCTTCTCGCCCCCTGCCTCGCAGGCACTGAGGCCAGCGGCCTCTACGAGAGCCGTCTGGGCAAGGAAGAGCTGCCCGAGAAGGAGAACCACGTCTTCTGCGCCGCCTACCGGGTGGACGAATTCAACGAGCTTCTGGATTACGCCGACCACATCGTGTTCAACTCCCCGGCCCAGCTGGCAAAGTTCGGCCCTGCGGCCAAGGCGGCGGGCAAGAGCGTCGGTCTGCGCATCAACCCGGAGCGCTCCACCCAGGAAGGCCACGCCATCTATGACCCCTGCGCCCCGGGCAGCCGTCTCGGCACCACCCGCGCCCAGTGGGACGCGGCTCTGGCAAAACAGCCGGGCCTCGCCGCCCTGCTGGACGGCCTGCACTTCCACACCCTCTGTGAGCAGGACGCCGACGCGCTGGCCGTGACGCTGGACGCTGTGGAAGAGAAATTCGGCGACCTGCTGCCGGGGCTGAAATGGCTCAATTTCGGCGGCGGACACCACATCACCCGCCCGGGCTATGACCTTGCCGCGCTGGAAGCCTGCATCGCCCGGATGCAGGAGAAGTACGGCGTACAGGTCTATCTGGAGCCGGGCGAGGCGTGGGCGCTGAACGCGGGCTATCTCGTCACCACAGTGCTGGACACTCTGCAGAACGGTGACACCAGCCTCGCCATCCTCGATATGTCGGCCGCCTGCCACACCCCGGACGTCATCGAGATGCCCTACCGCCCTCCCCTGCTGGACGCGGGCGAGCCGGATGAAAAGCCCTGCACCATCCGCCTCGGCGGGCCGACCTGCCTCGCGGGCGATGTCATGGGAGACTACAGCTTCGACGCCCCGCCTGCCGAGGGCGACCGGCTCATCTTCGGCGACATGGCCATCTACACCACCTGCAAGAACAATACCTTCAACGGAATGCCCCTGCCGCCCATCTGGGCGCTGGCTGAGGACGGCACCTGCCGGGAGCTGGTCCGCTTCGGCTACAACGACTTCAAAATGCGGCTGGGTCACCGCGCATAAAACGAAAGCCATCGGCTGTCTGGGCCGATGGCTTTTTGTTTACTTGAGTTTCTTTTTGGTTTCGTACTCCCGCAGGGCGGTCAGTGCCTCGCCCGACAGCGGGTAGAGGGCCAGCATATTGAATATGGTCATCAGGCCGATGCCCACGTCGCCGAGGTCCCACACCACGGTGTAGGCCTGCATACCGCCGACGACCAGCATCACCAGCGCCAGCACCTTGTAGGCCGTCTGCCAGAACCAGCTGTCGCCGAAGAGATAGGCCACATTGCAGCGGGCGTAGTAGAGGATGCCGATAAACGTGGAGAAGCTGAACAGCGCCAGCGTCACTGCGATGAAGACGACGCCGAAGCTGCCCAGATGGTACTGCATCGCCGCCTGCAGAAGGTCCATGCCCTGCCGCCCGCCGGTGACGCTCCCGGGAGCCAGCAGCATCACGAAGGCCGTGCAGCTGCAGATGACGATGGTGTCGATGAGGACGCCCAGCGCCTGCACGAGGCCCATCTTCACGGGGTCGTCGCACTCGGCGGCAGCAGCGGCGCAGGGGGCCGAACCGGAACCGGCCTCGTTGGAGAAGAGGCCCCGCTTGATGCCGTTCATCACCACAGCGCCAAAGCCGCCGCCCACGGCCTGACGCAGGCCCAGCGCCTCCGAGAAAATGCGGACGAAGACATCGGGCAGCTGGGGCAGATGGGTGAGGATGATCCAGAGGGTCATGACGAAGTAGCAGCCCGCCATGATGGGGACCATGACGTCGAGGCTCTTGACGGTGGCCTCCTTCCGCAGGACGATGACCGCCGCAAGCGCCGTCAGCACCAGCGTCGTGACCAGCGGCGGGATGGAGAAAGCATTCTGGAACGCCTCGCTCACCGAGTTGCTGACCACCTGACTGATGCCGCACCAGCAGATGAGGCCCGACACGGCGAACAGGCAGGCCGCCACCGAGCGGCGGAGCTTCCTGCCCCGTTTGCGCTCCGCGAGGGTGTGGAGATAGTAGGCCGGGCCGCCCCGCCAGCCGCCGTAAAGGTGGTCGGGCTGCTTGTATTTCTGGGCCAGCGTGGACTCCACAAAGGAGGTGGAGGCGCCCAGCAGAGCCGTCACCCACATCCAGAACACCGCGCCTGCACCGCCCACAGACAGCGCCGCCACAACGCCCACCAGATTGCCCATGCCCACCCGGGTGGCCGTGGACACCACCAGCGTCTGGAAGGACGAGAGGCCGCTGCCCTTGTCGTTCTTCTCGCAGACCGCCGCCAGCATATCCCGGAACAGCCGCACCGGCAGAAGCCTCGTGCGCAGGGTGAAGAACACCCCCGCCGTCAGCAGCAGGATGACCATAAACGAGAGACTGAGGGTCACGTTTCCCAGATGCAGGGTGAACAGGTCGCCCCACAACAGGCGGTAGACCCCCTCGATGAGTTGAATGAGCACAGCATTTCCTCCCAGTGCTTGGATTTGGCCGTTTTTGCACAAAAACAGGCCGCCGTCCTTTATTATAGACGATTCGGCCTGTTTTGTAAATCAGGAAAGTGAAGTTCAGGAGAAAAAAGTAACGGCGACGACAAAGCCTCTCCCCTTGGGAGAGGTGGCATTGCGAAGCAATGACGGAGAGGGCAAGCCCGGCACGAAAGAGCCGCCGCGCAGCGATAAGCAGGCTCTTTCTCAGAGCGATACTATCGCTGTGTTTATGCTTCTCTCCTGGCATCCTTGCCCTCTCAGGCGCTTCGCGCCAGCTCTCCCAAAGGGAGAGCCTTTCCACACCGTCAGGCAGCAAAAAGCTCCCCCTTTCGGAGGAGCTTGAAGTGCGGTTTATCAGGACAGGATCATTCTGTCATTTGCAAACTCACCGCCGCTGGCGATCTGGAACTTTGCCAGCAGGTCGGAGACCTGCAGGTTCTTCTTCTCCTCGCCGGAGACGTCGTAGATGATGTGACCCTCATGCATCATGATGAGGCGGTTGCCGTACTTGATGGCGTCCTTCATGTTGTGGGTGATCATCATGGTGGTCAGGTGGTTTTCCTCGACGATCTTCGCCGAGAGGGTCAGCACCTTGAGGGCGGTCTTGGGGTCGAGGGCGGCGGTGTGCTCGTCCAGCAGCAGGAGCTTGGGCTTGTTCATGGTGGCCATCAGCAGAGTCAGCGCCTGACGCTGGCCGCCGGACAGCAGACCCACACGGGCGGTCAGCCGGTTCTCGAGGCCCAGATCGAGGCTCTTGAGCAGTTCACGGTACTGCTCCCGCTCCGCCCTGGTGATGCCGATGCGGAGCGTACGGGGCTTGCCGCGGCGGGCGGCAAGGGCGAGGTTCTCCTCGATCTGCATGGTGGCGGCAGTGCCGGTCATGGGGTCCTGAAAGACGCGGCCAATGTAGGCGGCGCGCTGATGCTCGCCCAGACGGGTGACGTCCACGCCGTCGATGATGATCTTGCCGCAGTCCACGGGCCAGACGCCGGCGACGGCGTTCAGCATGGTGGACTTGCCTGCGCCGTTGCCGCCGATGACGGTGACGAAGTCGCCCTCATTCAGCTTCAGGTTCAGGCCGTTCAGGGCCGTCTTCTCGTTGACGGTGCCTGCGTTGAAGGTCTTGGAAACATTTTGTATCTCAAGCATTGTTTGCGCCCTCCTTGTTTGCCTTTTTGGCCGCAGGCTTTGCGAAATATCTGCCCTTCCAGTACGGCACGGCGAGGAAGACAGCCACAACGGATGCACTCAGCAGCTTTAACAGGTTTGCGTCAAAGCCGAGGGTCAGCACCAGCTGGATGACGATGTAGTAGATGATGGCACCCAGAGAGACAGACACCATCTTGAGGGCGAAGTTGTGGAAGATGCGGCCAAACACAGCCTCGCCGATGATGACAGCTGCCAGACCGATGACGATGGCGCCGCGGCCCATGCCGACATCCGCAAAGCCCTGATACTGGCTCAGCAGAGCGCCGGACAGCGCCACCAGAGCGTTGGAGACGGCCAGACCCAGCACGATGTTGAAGTTGGTGTTGATGCCCTGTGCGCGGGACATGGCGGGGTTGGAGCCGGTGGCGCGGATGGCGCAGCCCAGCTCGGTGCCGAAGAACCAGTACAGCACGGCGATGACCACAGCCGACACCAGAATGACCATGATGATGGGGTTGTGGAGCGCGAGCTCCTTGACCCAGCGCAGGGAGATGAGCAGGTCATACTTGTCCACGTTGATGGACTGGTTGGCCTTGCCCATGATCTTCAGGTTGATGGAGTAGAGGGCCAGCTGAGTCAGGATGCCGGACAGGATGGCCGGGATGCCCATAAAGGTGTGGAGCAGGCCGGTGACAAGGCCGGTGGCGAGGCCCGCCAGCACGGCAGCCAGCAGGGACACCCAGACGTTCTGGCCCGAGAGCAGGCACATGACGCAGACTGCGCCGCCGGTGCCGAAGGAGCCGTCCACGGTCAGGTCCGCCACATCAAGGATGCGGTAGGTGAGGTAAACGCCGATGGCCATGATGCCCCAGATGAGGCCCTGTGCGCACGCACCCGGCAGAGCACCGGGCAGGTTCGCCAGTCTTGCAAGCATTTCCAAAATGATTCCTCCTAAATTACACTTTTTTATAGACCCGTTTGATACGGGAAAGCGGAGAAGAGCGAGAAAACCGCTCTTCTCCGCTGTTTTTTAGTGGTTAAACCTCTCCGTCACGGCTCCGCCGTGCCACTGCCCGGGTTGCGGCTCCCAGCGTCTGCTTCGCTGTCGCTTGCATCCTGCTGGCCGCTGCCCCAACAGCTCCTCCCTGTTTCCGCCGCTGGCGGCGGTCGTCGCCGTTGCCCCTTTGGGGGAGCCTCTGGCGTGTCGGCAAGGCTTTTGCTGGCTGAGAAAGGCTTTCTGTTTTATGAGCTGTAGTGCCCTGCTGCCTAGGGCCACAGCAGCTTGACAAATCATATCGTCCAGCAGCCGCTGCCCCCGTAAGCGAGGCCCACTCTTTTGCGCCATATCAGGCCTCAGGCGTCCAGTAGGAAGTGACCCGATTTGCCAAGGGCTCCCCCTTTGGGGGAGCTGGCGAGCGGAGCGAGACTGAGAGGGCTCAGCCCTCGATGGCCTCATAGCCTTCGGGAGCGGTCAGGCCCAGGTCATCGCAGATGGTCTTGTTGTACTTCTTGGTCACATCGGTGTACTCAATGGGCATATCGGAGACATTGGACTCGCCCTTCAGGATCTTGACGGCCATCTCACCGGTGGTGTAGCCAAGGTCGTAGTAGCTGATGGACAGGGTGGCCACGCCGCAGCCGGAGCAGATGCCCTCCTCACCGGCGAAGACGGGCTTCTTGGCCGGGCGGCAGATGCCGTCCACGATGCCGGTGTTGGCAGCGACGGTGTTGTCGGTGGGGACATACAGAGCGTCGTTCTCGTCAGCGGCCTTCTGGCAGACGGAAGACAGGTCGTTGGAGTCGGAGAAAGCGTACTGGGTCGCGGTGACGCCCTTGGCCTCCAGATACTTCTGGACCTCGTCCACCTGATACTGGCTGTTGGCCTCAGCGGAGCAGTACAGCAGGCCGACCTTCTTGGCGTCGGGCATCCACTCCACGATCATATCGGCCTGCTGGTCCAGCGGAGCCAGATCAGAGGTGCCGGAGATGTTGCCGCCGACGGTGCCGGAGAAGTCGGTCAGGCCCAGAGCCACGCCGTACTCGGTGACGGAGGTACCCAGAACGGGGATCTCGTTGGTGGCAGACTGTGCAGCCTGCAGAGCGGGGGTGGCGTTTGCCATGATGAGGTCAACGCCGGAGGAAACGAAGCCGTTGGCGATGGTGGCGCAGGTAGCGGAGTCACCCTGCGCGTTCTGGAAGTCGAACTTCACGTTGTCGCCGAACTCTGCGGTCAGAGCGTCCTCAAAGCCCTGCGTTGCGGCGTCCAGAGCGGCGTGCTGCACCAGCTGGCAGATGCCGATGGTGTAGGTGTCGCCGGAAGCGGCAGCGGAGCCGGCTGCGGCAGAAGATGCCACAGAAGAAGCAGCCGTGGAGGATGCAGAAGAGCCGCCGCAGGCGGTCAGGGCAGCAGCAGCGCCGCAGACAGCGGCAGCAGCCAGAAACGAACGACGAGTGATTTTACGCATAATGATTACTCCCTCATTTTTCCATCTACGCGGCAGCAGGACGCCGCGCCGAAAAGCATTTGAATGTCCAGCAGAGAGCCTCTGCTTTACACTCGTGAAGTATATCACGATTTCCCTCCGATGGCAACGCCGTTTCGGTTCTAATTATCTATTAAAATGAATATATCTATCACTTTTTTCGATAGGTGTTTCTTCTCTGCTGATAGTCCGTCAGTTTTTGCAGCTCTGCGCCCAGCCAGACGAGGTTTTCTTCCAGCTGAGGGAGGAACTCTTTCTCATAGTCAAACTTAAAATAGAGTGCCTGCCAGAGCTTCGCCTGCATCCGGCGGCGCAGGGGCGGCTCGAGGGCGGCGTCCAGCGGCTCCACCACGTCTTCCAGGTCCATGCAGGTCTGCGCCCAGCGGACGTCGGTCTTTTCCCGGGCAGGGACGTCGTAGCGGGCCAGATAGTCCTCCACTTTGGCTTCGATGACACGCCCTCCGCAGCCGGTGGGCTGCAAAAAATAGCTCACCTCCCCTTCCCTGCTGATCTCCTGCGCCAGCGGGTAGAGGGCGCAGACCAGCGGTTCGGCGTCGTGGATGGCGCAGTGGTTCTCGGTGAGGAAGGGGCAGTTGTTCCGCTCCTCCCTCACGGGGGCCAGCCGCAGCACCGGCAGATGGCTCACCTGCCCGATGGACGCGCGGCAGAAGGCCCGGGCCACGGTCTGGGGCGGCAGACGCAGCCGACCCGCGATTCGCCAGAGGTCGAAGCCCGACAGCACGATGTCCTCCCGCCCCCGGCAGCAGCCGCCGCAGCCTGCGCAGGCAAACGAGAACGCCTCGTCCCGCGCCAGCAGCGGTGTCGTGCGGGCAAAATCCACCCGTCCGCAGAGGTCGAGCTGTGAATCCTTGAGCATGTAAGTTTCTCCTGTATACTGTAGTAGATCATGTGGCCAAGTGACCATTTAATAATATAGTTACGTTATATTTTGCCAGTTGGCCCGTTTGGCCAAGTGACCCCCCATTGGCCAAGTGAGTCACTTGGTCAGCATCGCCCATTTGGCCACCTTGGCCAAGTGACTTTCTTGCCGATGCATCGTCTATAATTTGTCACTTGGCCAGATAATATGCGGGTCTCAGAGAGGGGAAGGAAAACCTCTCCGTCAGCGCTGAAGCGCTGACACCTCCCCTATCGAGGGGAGGCCTTGGCATTCCGCAAAGCTTTCCCTCTTCGCCAGAGGCTCCCCTACCAGGGGAGCTGTCTGCGAAGCAGACTGAGAGGTTGTACGAAGGACAGCCTTCCCGAAAGCCGCTCCCTCACTCAAACCTCTTCGCCGGTATCACGATCGCCCCGAACAGCGAGGCGATATACACCACCAGCACCGCGCCACACACCTGCCAGCCGGTGGCGCGTTCAAGCAGGACGGCCCCCGCCGTGCAGGGCGGCACCAGCACCAGCGACGCCATCGACCAGACCCGGAACGCCCGCACGATATGCTTCCAGTTGCGGTTGTTGTAATAGATGCCCGGGATGTGGATGTGGAACGCACCCTGTGCAAAGTTGCAGATGCGGTTCTCGTCGTAGTAGCGGGGCAGGGTCTCGGCCATCCAGAACATGGCATAGGCCCCGTAGACGACGCCGAAAACCACATCGACGATGAGCAGAGCCAGCACTCCCTCGATGTCGGCCAGTCCCGCCGCCCAGACGGCCAGCGCTCCGGCGACGCCCAGCACACAGCAGATGACATACACCGGCAGATACTTCTTCGTCCGCGCCTGACGGCGCTCCGGCGGCTCTGCCGAAAAGGTCACCGCCTTGCGGATGAGGTCTTCGGTCTCCTCGCGGGTGAAGCGCCGCTCCTCCTCTACCCGGCGTCCCTGCAGAAGCTCGGCCACCGTCACGTTCAGCTGCTCGGCCAGCGGCACCAGCAGCGAGATGTCCGGCACACTCAGTCCCCGTTCCCACTTGCTGACGGCCTTGTCGGACACGTACAGCGTCGCGGCAAGCTCCTTCTGGGTCATCCCCTTTTCTCTGCGCAGCTGTGCCAGAAAATGGCCGAATGCAGCCTTGTCCAGTTCGTACATATCTTCTGCCTCCTTGCGGGCGTCTGCCGCCCCTTTCTGGCCTTATTATACCGGGTCGCACCCTCCCGCGCAACCGACGGGCGGTAGAATCATCGCCCCTTCGTTTCTTTTATGAAAAAGCGCCGCACAGTTTCCCGTGCGGCGCTTCGCCGTTCTATATCGATCGTCCGAAAGGCCGAGCAACCCGATAAAATAGCCTTTCATTCCCCGGCAGAGGGTCTGCTCGATCAGGCCCGCCCGCCGAAATAAGTCAAGTTCAGGACTCGAAGACCTTCCTGACCGCCGGGCTTGCCTCGATGATGCGGACCAGCAGAACGCCCAGCACGGTGCAGCTGATGAGCTCACCGATGCCCACGGAGATGCCGTTGGTGACGCAGGCCAGCCAGAGGGGTGCGCTGGAAGAGGGGTCCGGGAACATCACCGCGATCTCGATGCCGATGATGACGGCATTGAAGACCACCGGGGGCAGCGAGGCCGCAAGGGCCAGACCCTTGAAGCGGATGTTCCGCAGCTTGTAGGTCACGAGGCAGGCCAGCAGGGTGGCCAGAGTGCCGAAGATGACGTCCACGATGGTGGAGCCCAGCAGGTTTGCCAGGAAGCAGCCCAGCACCACGCCGAAAATGTACTCGGCACCGAACACGGGCAGCAGGCAGAGCGCCTCGGCCACACGCACCTGCACAGCGCCGTAAGAGAACGGCTGCAGTGCCATGCAGAGCACGACGTAAAGGGCTGCGACCATGCCGCAGCGGGCCAGTTTACGGACGGAAAGGTTCTGATTTTTCATCGTATAACTCCAGCGGTTTGATTTTGACCGCGCGGGGACCGCCAGCCCCCGTGGGTTTGGCCCGGCATGGTTCGAGACACGCCGGGGAGCCTAAAATCCTAAGTTGCTCTTTAAGGAGCCGTACCCGCAGGCACAGCGTGAAGAATTATACCATAGTTTGGGCCGGAATGCAACGGCGATACGAAAAAAGACTGCCGCACAGCAGCAGTCTTTCCGTGATATGCTCAGTCTCGGGCCTTGCCCACATAGACCAGCGCAAGGGTGTCGGGGCCGGTGTTGGCCGACACGACGCCGCCCAGATTGAAGGTAGTGAGCGGAGCCTTGCCGAAGGCTTTGCGGCAGGCTTTTTCCAGCTCAGCGGCCTGGGGGATGGAGGTGTGGCCGATCATATAATCGAAGTCCTCCACGCCCTCGGTGCGCTTTTTGCACAGGTCGATCATGGCGGGGATGATCTTGTCGTCGCCCCGCACCTTGCTCTCCACCCTGGTCTTGCCGTCGATAAGGGTGATGATGGGGCGGATGCCCATCAGCTCGCCCATGACCGCGGCGGCGGCAGAGATGCGGCCGCTCTTCTTCATCTGCTTGAGGCTGTAGGGTCCGAGGATGATCTCCATCTTGTTCATCTGGGTCTCAAACTCGCTGATGACGTGGCGGAGCTCCGCGCCGTTCTGCAGCTTGCGGGCCATCTCGCACAGATACCAGCCGAACACCATCGAGTAGGTGTGGGGGTCGAGCAGATGGATGTTCAGGTGATGTTCCGGGCGCTCCTCCCGCAGCATCCCCTGGGCCATGACGGCGTTGTTGTAGGTGGAAGAGCCGGAGCGGTTGATGGGGACATGGATGACATCGGTGTAGCCCTCGTCCACATACTGGCAGTATTTCTCACAGAACTGGATGGGGGTGATGGCAGCCGTGGAGGGGATGCCCTTGGCGGCGCGCATCTTGTCGTAGAACTCCTCGGGGGTGTACTTTTCACGCTCCACGATGTCTTCGTCGTCCAGCAGGATGTGGAAGCCCATAATGTCGATGCCGTATTTCTCGGCCAGCTCCTGCGGGATGTCGCAGGAGGAGTCGGTCAAAATCGCGATTTTGCTCATAGTGTTCCTCATTTCCATTCGTAGTCTCGCAGGCGGCCGTGGTCCAGCAGCTCCGGGAAGTCCCACTGGCGCAGTACCTCGTATACGCCCACGGCGACGCTGTTGGACAGGTTCAGGCTGCGGCAGGTGTCCCGCATGGGCATCCGGATGCAGTGCTCCTGATCGGCTGCCAGCAGCGCCTCCGGCAGACCGGCATCTTCCCTCCCGAACACGAGGTATGCCCCGTCCGGGTAGGCGACGTCGGTGTAGCGCTGGGGCGCTTTGGTCGTAAAGTAGTAGAAAGGCCCGTCGTTCTTCGAAAAGAAGTCATCCAGACTGTCGTAGTAGCTGATGTCCAGATAGTGCCAGTAATCCAGCCCGGCATGCTTGAGCTTCTTGTCGTCGATGGCAAAGCCCATCGGCCCCACCAGATGGAGGCGGCAGGCCGTGCAGGCACAGGTGCGGGCCACGTTGCCGGTGTTCTGAGGGATGCGCGGCTCCACCAGAACGATGTTCAGGGTCGGTTTTTCACTCATCGCTGTTTACTCCTCCCCCCATCGGACACAGGCGGGGCAGCAGCGGCTCGAACCAGACGCCGAAGCGGGTGTCCTGGTCGCAGGGCGTTTTCTGGATGGCCAGCGCCACGAACTCTGCCGCGTTGTCTGCCGCCGCGCTCAGGGCATTGCCCTGGATGAGCGAGCCTATGAGCACCGCACCGTAGAGGTCGCCTGTGCCGGGGAAGCTGCGGGCAATATGCAGCTTCTTGACCACGAAGCGGTCGCGGCCTGCACCGGCGCAGGCGATGTACTTGTCCAGCTGCAGGCCGGTGACCACCACGTTGGGGGTCAGCGACGCCGCCAGCTCGTCGGCCAGCGCCCGGGCGCCTTCCTCGTCCAGCTGGGCGGACAGCTCTTTTTCCAGCAGCAGGCCGGCCTCGGTGGCGTTGGGCAGGATGAGGTCGGCCCGGCGGCAGAGCTGCCTCATCCGGTCGATGAAGGCCGGGGTCACGGTAGAGTAAGCCTTGCCGTTGTCGCCCATCACGGGGTCTACCACCTTATAGGCCGAGGGCCAGAGGTCAAAGGCTTTTTCGACCAGCGCGGCCTGCTCCTCGCCTCCGAGGTAGCCGGTGTAAATGCAGTCGAAGCTCAGCCCCAGCTTCCGGTAATGTTCCAGTGCGGCCTCGCCGTAGGCGCAGCCGTCCAGACGGGCCGGTGTCCCGAAGCCGCCGGTGTGGGTGGAGAGCACCACCGTGGGCAGTGCCACCGGCTGGACGCCCATGACGCTGAGCACCGGCAGGATGACCGCCAGACTGCAGCGCCCCACACCGGAAAGGTCATGGATGCAGAGAACTTTTTTCGGTTCCGTTATCTTCAGCAAAAAAGAAGCCTCCTTCGCAGAATATGCCTTTTCCCATAAACCAAGCCGGCCCATAACCGGCCCAGTTTATCAGCATATGATACAGTATACCACATTTTCCTGCACAAAAAAAGCGTATAGTGAATCCTTTGGCGGAAATACTATCCTCGCAGCCCAAAAAATTTGATTCGAAGGGAGTGCCTCCTATGAAAAACGAACACACAAGCTCCACCGCCCCGCTCCTGATCGGCATGGCCGCCGGTGCCGCACTGGGTGCCGCCGGCGTCATGGCCACCAATACGAGCCAGCGCCAGATGCGCCGCACCGCCCGCAAGATCGCCAAGGGTGCCGAGCACGCCGTGAGCCAGCTGGACAAGATGGTGGGCGACTTCGTGGAGCACAAGATGGAGGGCTGACGGCCCCCGCATCGCGCAGAAAGGCCGGGACAGAGGGTTCTCCCCCTGCCCCGGCCTTTTGTTGCAGCAAAAAAAGCCCCACTGGGGCTTTCGTTGCTTCGCAAACGCAAACTTTTTCCTCCGCAATCAGCGGTCAAGCAAACACCCCTTTCACTTCATTCTCCGCAGACGGCGCACAAGGTCGGAGGCACTGTATAGCGCACGAGCCACCGACACGGTATTTTCGCCCACGATGCAGAACACCGAGTAGTTGTCCACCAGCATCTGCCACAGCCCTTGGGTGCGCTCCGGCTCGCTTTCCACCAGCGCACAGCGTTCCGGCAGGATGTTCAGCGACTGGATGGCTTCTGCAATGCGGTTATACTGCCCCATAGCCGTGTCAGGCTCCAGCAGACGGTCGGCAATGTAGTTATAAATCTGCTCCATATCGCTGAGGGCTGCATGGGAAATTTTCACGTCATACTGCTTCATCGGTGCTGTTCCCTGAACTGCGCGAATGCGCTTGCGGCATCCACGGTATCACCGTTCTGGATCTCTTTGATGCCTACCTGCAAGGCTGCATGAAGCTGGTCATCGGTCATGGTGTCAGCGTTCAGAGCCGCAGGAGCTTTCGGCAAAGACAGTGAGAAGGGAATGCCGCCAGTCAGGGTGATCTGGCGCAGGTACATATCAATGGCGGTCGCCATCGGGATACCGAGCTGCTTCAGCACGTCTTCGGCCTGCTGCTTGACAGTAGGGTTGACACGAAGATTGAGCGTCATCGTTTTTTCCATGGTTATCACCTCGGATTTATTGTAACGCATTTTGCGTTATTTTGCAACAGAACTTATTGATTTCTGCTGGCTGCACAGAATTTGTCAAAAAATCTTGGTACTTGCCCGGATAGACACCGTTCACCCCCAACTAATCTTAACACTGCGATTCTTGTCCTTCTATAGCAGTTTGCGTTTTTAATGCACAAGCAACATCCGCAAACTGCATATCGCAAATATGCCGTGTTGATGAAAATTGCGATAATAGTTGCTTATTCCTCCCTTCCATTCCGTAAAAAGCGCAAGGGCAGCCATCTGCACCCATGCAGACAGCCGCCTTTGGTTTTATGCTGTATTCTATTGGTCAGTCTCTGAAGATCTTATCCAGTTCCCTTTCCATAGTGCCCGCCTTGGCAAATTCCACCGTATCGGCCTGACGGATATGGTGGGCGGTGATGCCGTGATTCTTTGCAAAGCCCAGAATGCAGCGGATGGCAATGCGGTAGATGATCTCGGTCGGGGCAAGTCCATAGACCTGCTTGGCAAAGATTTTCTATCCTAATCATCCGTAAACAACCACATTTCAGCATTTTAGTTTTTTATATTGACAAAACTGAGCATTTTGATTATGCTAAATACATACCAAACGAATGAAAAAAGGCTGGAGGTGGTTTCTCAATGGCGAGAAATAAATATCCCGAAGTAACCGTTGAAAAGATATTGGAAGTATCACAGCGGCTATTCATAGAAAAGGGCTACGATAATACAACTATTCAAGACATTGTAAATGAGCTTGGAGGATTGACTAAAGGTGCGATTTATCATCACTTCAAATCAAAAGAGGAAATTATTGACGCATTGGGGGAAAAACTCTTTTTTGACAATAACCCGTTTGTTACCGTACAAAAGCAAAAGAACTTAAACGGTCTGCAAAAAATGCGTGAGGTCATTAAGTTAAACCATATAGATATTGATAGAACAGAACTTGGAAAACAAAGTATTCCTCTTTTGAAAAATCCCCGTTTGTTAGCAGAACTGGCTGACACAAACAGAAAATTGATTGCACCGCTTTGGCTGCAACTTATTCAAGAGGGAATAGCAGACGGCTCTATCAAAACCGACTATGCAAAAGAACTTTCAGAACTTTTGCCATTGCTTACAAATTTTTGGTTAATTCCGTCGGTCTATCCCACAACTCCGAAAGAATTACTTTCAAAGTTTGCTTTCATTAAGTACCTGTTGGATAGTATGAACTTACCGATTATTGATGATGAAATTTTCGGTATGGCACAAAATTACTTTGAACACTTAAATGTAGGTGAGTAAATAAAATTGCCTTGTAAAAGGCAGTTTTATTTTCAAACAATACATTCATTCATAAGGTATTATTTTTTTTTTTAGAAATATACATACCGTCTTAATGTATGAAAGGAGATTGTTATGTCTAATGTAGATCAAAAAATCGAAAATGCTGCAAACAAAATTGAAGCTGCCGCAAATGAAGCATGGGAAAAGCGGTCATTCCGCATTGTATCTAAGTCTATATCTGCTGCGGCAGAAATCGGACTGATGATAGGAGCTGCACACTTATCTGAAAAAGGCTATAAATCAACAGCTACTTGTCTGTTTGCTTTGGGTGCGACAGGGCTTATTTGTGATTTGATATTCAACAGAAAATAGGAGGACACCATTATATGATACGATACTTAAAACAATACAAATTTTTGCTTTTCCTTACCGTATTATTTACTGCTATCAGTTCTCTATCCTATGTGTTTATCGCTATCTTGTTGCAACAGGTTATGGACATTGTAGATATGGGCGATATGGACAGCTTCATCAGAATACTACTCTTTTCTTTAGCCTACTTTGCGCTTATGGGAGTATTTATGTACCTACAATCTTTGTTCAGCAAAAAATTTGTCTGCAAGATTATGAAAGCTGTCCGTTCCAAAACCTTTATGGGAATTGCGAAACACACGATTGAGGATTACTCAAAAAACCATACCGCAGATTACTTATCTGCAATTACGAATGATGTAAAAATGATTGAGGACAATTTTTTACTTCCTCTCCTGCAAGTCATTCAATACACGATTATTTTCATAGCGTCCCTTGCTGTAATGATTTACTTTGACATTATCGTTACGGTATGCGTAATTATTGCAATCGCCATTATGCTTATCGTACCCAGTCTGTTCGGAGGACTGCTCTCTAAACGGCAGGACAAATATTCTGATATGCTATCCTCTTTTACAAATCATGTAAAAGACCTGTTATCCGGCTTTGAAATTATCAAGTCGTACCGAATGAAAAAATATGTCCTTTCACGATTTGAAACAAGCAATGAGGACACGATAAAAGCAAAATATTCAGTTGACAAAGCGATTGCTGCAAATGAAGCGGTTTCTATGGTTCTTGCGCTTCTTGTTCAAGTTGTTGTTGTTTTTCTTTCGGCATATTTCATTATTATCGGACGTATCAGTGCAGGAGCCTTATTGGGCATGGTGCAGGTTAGCAGTAATCTTGCAAATCCGCTTTTAATCATTTTTAGTAATATTCCTAAAATCAAGAGTATAAAGCCGATTGCACAGAAGCTAAATGAATTTTCAGATTACAGGAAGCAAGACACAGGTACAAAAAAATGCCCTACTTTCAATGAAATGATTTGTGTGGAGGATTTGCATTTTTCCTATGATAAAGAAAATGAAGTCATAAACGGTATTTCATTATCCATTAAAAAAGGAAAAAAATATGCCTTTGTCGGTAAAAGTGGCTGCGGAAAATCTACGCTTATCAAATTGATAGCCGGATATTATTCTGATTACAAAGGCAATGTCCTATATGATGAAGATAATCTTTTCAGTGTAGATATTGATAAAATAACCGCCTTGTCGTCGGTCATTCATCAGAACGTCTATATGTTTGACGAAAGCATTTTAGACAATATTTGTTTACACGAAGATTACAGCAAAGAAGAACTACAATCTGCACTGTCTGATAGTGGCTTATTGCATTTCATTGAGCAAGTACCAAACGGACTTGAATATCATGTTAGGGAAAACGGTAATAACCTTTCCGGCGGGCAAAAACAACGAATTGCGGTAGCAAGAGCTTTAATTCGTAAAAAGCCGCTGTTAATTTTAGACGAGGGTACATCTGCTATTGATATGCAGACTGCGTATGACATTGAAAGTAGGTTGTTGGAAATATCCGATTTAACCTTACTTACTATTACGCACAATATGAGTAAAGACATTCTTGAACTCTATGACGAGATTATTTTTATGGCAGACGGAAAAATCATTGAGCATGGCACATTTGAAACTCTCATTGCAAAACACGCTGCATTTTATGATTTCTACCAACTGAAAAAATAGGCATTTCATCTAAGGGAAAGCCGCTACTGATTTACCTTACGGCGGCTTTGAAATTTATAAATCAAAGCTGCCGTTTTCCTTTTTCAAAATGAGATTACGGAGGGTGTGTTAAAGTCGCTCTTTTACGAGGATATGGCGGTATCAAGGAGGTATCGCCATATCCTTTTTCTTATGCCTGTCTAATGGGTTACTATCAAAAAAGCCATTATCCACCGACGGGTTATTCCGCCTATGTAGATGAACTGTTAAATCAATTAAATACTGCTGTTATTTCCTATGCGTCTGTCTGCATTTTGCAGGCAGGCGCATTTCGCATTTTACAGAAGATTTCATATAAACTTGATAGCGTACCGGGTGGCAGCAGCCTATTTCAAGGCAAACAACCTCACCAAGCCGCCCAGCCCGAAAAAGCTGGAAGCCGAGTATGCGCAGCTGGCATCCGAAAAGGCAAAGTTCTATGAACAGTACAAGGAAGCCAAGGACGAACTGCTCAAGCTGAAAACCGCAAAGCAGAATGTTGCGTCCTATTTCCGGGAGGAAGAACAGGCGCAGATCGTGTCAAATTGACACAATTCCTCCCGCTGCCGCAGAAGCAGGCGTTCGTAAGCAGCTTGCAGAGCAGAACAACGTCAGCGAATCCTACGTTGCCCGTTCTGAAAAGCTCATCCGCGCCCTTACGCCTGATGAAAATCGGAGCTTTGATTTTCTCGCCCGGCTTTGCCACGGTGGGACGATCAAAGGAGCGTGCGTTTGAACAAAAAGAAAAACTCTGGCGAAGGCGAGCGCTGCATCACCGGAAAAATCGCATGGATTTTACCGCAATTTGATTGTAACTTCTCTGGGATCATCTTATAATAATAGATACTTTCCTTCAATAAGTGAATCGAGGGCAATACCATGACGTATAAGGACATCAGACACAACAAAGAAGTCAACGAACTGCTAAAAAAGGGCAATCAGAATTTGGGCTTACTGGGCTACACCGACCACTCGCAGGATCATTGTGTCCGGGTAGCAGAAACCGCTGCGCATATCCTGAAAAAATTCGGTTATTCGGAACATGACATCGAGCTTGCCCGGATCGCAGGCTATATGCACGATATCGGAAATGCCATCAATCGGAACCGCCACGCCGAATACGGTGGGCTGCTGGCCAACGAGATTCTCAAACAGTATGACCTGATCATTCCGGACCGCATCACCATTGTGTCTGCCATTTCCAACCACGATGAATCTACCGGCGGAGCTGTGGACCCCATCTCGGCAGCCCTCATCATCGGTGACAAGACCGATGTGCGCCGCAGCCGCGTGCGGGAAAAGCCAAAGGCAACCTTTGATATCCATGACCGGGTCAATTACGCGGTGACAGACCAGACTCTGAAAATCAACACCGAGAAAAAGGTCATCTCGCTGAATCTGCAGATCGACACCGACATTTGCAGCATGTACGAATATTTTGAGATTTTCCTGCAGCGGATGCTGATGTGCCGCGGGGCTGCCGATATGCTGGGAGCAACCTTCAAGCTGACGGCCAATGGTGCCAAGGTTCTTTAATGTGCAGTCCCCTCCGCAATGAACCGCCCCAAGATTAGTAGACATGAATAAAAAGCGCCCTGTGTAGGGTGTGCCTTAACCGGACGGACGAAGCGAAAGCGGAGACAGTCCGGTTTTTAGTTGAATGCGTTCGTGGTTGTAGAAGTAAATGTAATCATCAATCATTTTGTTGTCTTCCTCAAAAGTTTCCGGCTTGTGTCGGTAGATGCACTCGGTTTTGAGGATTCCGAAAAAGTTTTCAGCCAACGCATTGTCATAGCAGTTTCCACGCCTTGACATAGACGGCAAAATGCCGTATTCTTTAGTCAGGTCGAAATATGCTTGTGAGGTGTATTGGAACCCTTGGTCGCTGTGGAGGTGCAACTCCCGGCGACTTTCTGTTTTCACAGACTTCATTGCAAGATGAATGGTGTCCAATACAAGATTGATTGTCTGACTGGTTCCAGTCCTGTAAGCAACAATGCTTCTATCATATAAATCACGAATCATGGATAGGTAAAGAACCCCTTCCTGAGTTTGAATGTAAGAAATATCGGTAACCCATTTCTGATTTGGATGCTCGGCATTGAATGCCGCCGCATTGTGAAGCAGCGTGCGCTTTTCTGCGGTCAGGGCATGACCGTCCGCCACATGGTCCGCAATGATTTTCTGGATAGCTTCCGGCGCATGCGCCGGGTCGATCTCGCTGATTCTGGGCATTGTAACCCCTTCCTTTCCCGTTGGTGAATGGTTTTTCCATATAATATACCCACTTACATATTATATCAATAGGTTTTTGCTTTGAGCATAAAATTGCTCTATGCCAGCCTTCTGAAACATGTTTTTTCTCTGTTTTCTCTTGACGATGCCCCGCCAATGGAGTAGGATTGGTGCTGCAAAAATGAATTGCAAAAGAGGAGTTCTAAATGCAAATCAGCCTTTTATTGATGCAGCAGATCGCGCAGCTATTTCTGATCCTGCTGATGGGATATGCCGTTGTGAAAACCGGCCTGTTGAAGGCATCGGACAGCAAGGTGCTGTCTGTGGTCTTTGTCTATCTGGTCATGCCCTGTGTCGTTCTGAACGCCTTTCAGATCAAGGATACGCCGGAGATCCGCACCGGGCTGCTTTATTCCATGGGCATCGCCGTTGGAATGCACGTTGTATTTCTGCTTCTGAATGCGCTGTTCCGCAGGCCTCTCAAGCTGGACGCCGTGGAGCAGGTCAATATCATTTACAGCAATGCCGCCGCGCTGGTCATCCCCATCGTGCAGGCCCTGCTGGGGGAGGAATATGTTGTCTACTCCTGCGCCTTTGTCATTGTACAGCTGGTGCTGCTCTGGACCCATGCCAGCGCCTGCCTGCAGGGGTCTGCCCGGCTGGAATGGCGCAAGCTCCTTACCAATGTCAACCTGATCGCTATTGCAGCCGGTGCTCTGCTGTACCTGCTGCACGTCTCGCTGCCTGCCCCGATCACCAGCACACTGAGCAGTGTCGGCAATATGATCGGCCCCATGGGAATGCTGCTGGCAGGCATGGCCATTGCGGAAGTCCCCCTCAAAAAGGTTTTCTGCACCCCGCGCAACTATCTGCCGGTATTTTTGCGTTTGCTGGGTGTTCCGCTGGTCATCGTTCTGCTGCTTTGGGCAGTTCACGCATCCCTTTGGATCCCGGACGGCAAGCCCATCCTGATGACGGTCTACCTTTCTGCCATTACCCCCGCCTGTGCAACAGTCACCTCCATGGCACAGCTCTATGACCGGGATGCTTCTCATTCCAGCGCGATCTATGTCCTGAGCACGCTGCTTTCCATCCTGACCATGCCGCTGATGATCGGGTCGTTCGAGCTGTTGCTCTGAAATACGGAAAAAGGCCGCCCGGCATCGCAGCAGGGCAGCCTTTACAACTACAAGGATGTGTTTCTATGAAACTCAAACAATTCATTCAGCAGGAAACGGTCCTCACCGCAGCCGCTGTGCTGGCCGTCGTTTCCGCCTTCTTTGTTCCGCCGGATGCGCAGTATCTCGGCTACATCGACCTGCGCACGCTGGCGATTTTGTTTTCCCTGATGACGGTCATGGCCGGGCTGCGGCGGCAGGGCTTTTTTGATGGACTGGGCCGAGCATTGCTGTCCCGCACTCACAGCACCTTTCAGCTGACGCTGGTACTGGTCGGGCTGTGCTTTTTCGGAAGCATGTTCATCACCAACGATGTTTCCCTGCTGACCTTCGTTCCCTTTACGTTCGTGGTCCTGAGCCGTCTGGGAACGGATGTCCGCTGCTCCCTTCTGATTCCGGTGGTCTGTATGCAGACCATTGCGGCAAACCTTGGCAGCATGCTGACCCCCATCGGCAACCCGCAGAACCTCTATTTTTACGGAAAAAGCGGCATGAACATCGGGGGATTTGTGCTTCTTATACTGCCCTACACCCTGGTCTCTCTGCTCCTGCTGCTGGCTTGGGCAGCGCTGGTCTGCCGGAAAGCCTCTGCCGCCCTTTCCGTGGACGAGCTTGTTTCTTCTTCTGCGTCTCAGGGGGATCAGAGGATCATCCTGCTGTATCTGGTTCTGTTTGCCGTCTGCCTGCTGTCCGTGATCCGGGTGCTGCCCTATGGCATCGCCTTTGCCGCTGTACTCGTCTGCGCCCTTTTTGCAGACCCACGCACCTTGCGGGCGGTGGACTATTCCCTGCTTCTGACCTTTGTGGCTTTTTTCATCTTCATTGGCAATCTGGGGCGCATTCCGGCCTTTTCCGGCTGGCTGCAGGAGTTTCTGACCGGCCGGGAAGTTCTGGTGGCGGTTCTTGCTTCGCAGGTCACCAGTAATGTTCCCGCCGCCCTGCTGCTATCCGGGTTCACGGCAGAGACACAAGCCCTCATCATCGGCACCAATCTGGGAGGTCTTGGCACTTTGATCGCATCCATGGCCAGTCTTATTTCCTACCGGCAGATCGCACGGGAGCTGCCACAGGGGAAGAAGCAGTATTTTGGGCTGTTCACCCTGTCCAACCTGATCTTCCTCGCGCTCCTGCTGGGCGTGTGGTTTTTGCTCCGCTGCGCGTGGCAGATGACTTATGGTTTTTCTCTACCCTTTCTTTTTGTACCCACAGTCGCAGTAAGGTCCGCCGGAGGCAAGGGTATACTGCCGCACAAATTCGGTCACACCGCCCGCTTCGCTCATGGTGTAGTCCAGACGGCACAGGGCGGGGGCTAGGTCATACAGCCCCAGCTCCTTCATCAGCACGCAGATGCCGCATTTGGTGAATCGTCCCTCGTAGCCGCTGCCGTCAGGGTATTCGTAAAACTCCATGTTCCACGAGTAGGGGTTGCGGTCGGCGGCATTCAGGGCGGCAGTGGCTTTCATGGCGGCGATATCCTTTGCGGTAAACTTGCTTTTTCCGCTTTTGCGGCAGAACCACTGCATGGGTGCTGTCATCATGGCTTTTGCATAGTAATCCGTCAGCCTGTCCACCTCTGGGAGCTGCGGCATGGAGAGAATGAACGCGCCGAGCATTGCGCAGTTGACGATGTTCATCTTGAAGCGGTCCGCTTTTTCAAACTCCGGCAGGTCTGCAATGATTGCTTTGTACTTCGGCTTTGCTTTTTTCGTGATGGCTTTTGCGGTGGCTGCATCATAGCCCAGCACAGCGGTCAGTTGCTTTTGAAAGGAGCCTGAAAACAGCACCCACATTCCAAAGGGCATCCCGGCATATTTCATTGTCTGTCTCCAAATCCGATCTTCACGATCTGCATTTTCATCCCGTCGTCCCCGACCCTTGCAAGAAACCGGAAAAAGCCGCTGACAGAAGGATCTTTCAAATCGTTGTAACCCAGCATATAGCCGCGGCTGGACACATGCAAACGGCTGTCCCACGCGCCGATTTCCTTGTAGGCGTCCGAAACAGCAAAATATGCGCCCACATCCTTGATCTTTGCACTCTTGAGCCATGTTTTGGCGATCATCTTTACCGCCGTGCGGTTGGCTGCATCGAACACCAGCACCCCGCCGGGGAAAGCGTCTGCCATCCCCTGCACCAGCGCCTTGACCTGCTCCGTCAGGAAGTAATAGAACACCCCGGAGGCAAAAAACACCGCCCCGCCGGTGGCATCGATACGGTCAAACCATGCGGGGTCTTTCAGGTCGCAGGGGATGTTTCGTTCCCGCTCCCCGGCGGGCAGAAGCTGCTGCCGCAAGGCGATCACATCCGGGAAGTCCAGATTGTAAATTTTGCATCTGCCGTTGTCGCAGGCTCTGCCGGTGCTATCCAGCCCGCAGCCCAGATTGACCACTGCCGCGCAGGGGTGGTTTTTCAGGTACGCCTGAACCTCAAAGGCAAGGTCATTCTGCCGCATGGCGACCTCCAGCGCACCGAACCGCTGCATCAGACTGCGGGAATTTTTCTCTGCCTCTGAAAAGTCGTAGTCGATCTGGTCGATCAGATGCACCGCTGTTTCGTCCCGGTAAAGGTTCGGGTACAGTTCGGTACACAGCTTCCGGGAATACAGTGGGAGGATCAGCGTCTCCTGCACGGTGTTTTTCTCGATTTTGTATTTCATAGGTTCCTTCCTGTTCTCCTTATTCTGGTTTCCGGCAGGCAAACCACGCTATGCTCTTCACCGTTCCAAGTGTTACGGCAGCATACATTTTCTCCAGCCGTTTTTTCAAGCTGAAGGCCGTCTCGTAGGGCGGCGTGAAGAACCCCGCCTTTTCATAGACGTGCTGGATAAACCAGTCCGTCCGCTTCTGCTCGCCCGCCACATAAAAGCAGCCGCAGAAGGTTCCGCCGGGTCTCAAGACCCGGAAAACCTCCCGGTATGCAGCTTCTTTATCCGGGAATGCATGAAAGCCGTTCAGCGACAACACAATATCAAACGCACCGTCCGCATACGGAAGTGCGCCCACATCCCCCTGCCGGAAGGTCACATTTTTCAGGTGCAGGCGGTCTGCCTTTTCCTGTGCCTGCCCCATCATATCTGCCGAGAAATCGAGGCAGGTAATGTCCGCCTCCGGCATAGTCTTATAAACCGGCATGGTCAGTATGCCGGTCCCCACCGGCACCTCCAGCAGCCTGCCGGAGAAATGCTCCGGGATGCCGGACAGCGCCTTTTCCAGATAGTCATCACTTTCCACTTTGTTCATATCCCACACCAGGCGGCACACCGCTTTCCCGCTCAGGGTGGAACAGGTGATCATGCCGTCATAAAAATTGTTGCCGCCTGTCAGCCGATAGGCGCGGCGAACCGCTTCTTTTCGCTCCATGTTTCGTCCTCCTTACGCTCTGCCTTTTCCAGACGTCCTCCGGGATAAGGGCGCAGAACAGTTAGATAGAGCTGACCTTTAACCCTGTAAAAAGCCGCTTCTCAGCGGTCCTTCTGCCAAAATAATACGCCCTGCCGTCTCCTCTGTCAAGAAGTTCAGGCATTTTCGGAGATTTTGAAAGAGATTTCGCTTTCGGGGACTCCAACCGTCACCCCAGTGCTACGTCCAGCACCATCATCACGCTGAAGCCCTCCGCAAAAAATACCGTGCCGACGTTGGAGTGCTGCCCCTGCGACATTTCCGGGATCAGTTCCTCCACCACAACATACAGCATGGCTCCGGCAAAAAGGTCAAGGGCTTTGCGGTATAGAGGATGCAGATCGTTTCCTGCATCGAAAAATTCACCTCTGCAAACTTGCCGGTTTCTGCTTGACAATACTCCGCGAATCAAAAAGGGAGCTCTGTCACGGACGAAGGTCCGGGCAGAGCTCCCCTTGCGTTTATTGTATAATGCCTTATTCGCCTTCCGGCTCCTTGCAGACATCCACCCAGCCCTCGGCTCCGGCGGCTGCTTTCAGCTCCTGCAAGGTCAGCTTGACGGCGGTGTGGCCGTTGCCCGCCGCCGGGTAGAAGGTATCAAGCTTGCGCAGGCTCTCGTCCAGATAGACCGCCACGCCCTCGTTCACCCCAAAGGGGCACACACCGCCGGGGGCATGCCCCACATAGGCTTCCACCCCATCTTCCCACTTCTCCGCTCTTATTCGGTAATGGCCCAGACCCGTGCGGGCAGACCGGTTGCACCTTCAATGCGGGGGTAAGAAACGATGACCACCGCACCGGCAGGCTGCACTTTATCCAGATTTGCAAGCACCTCCACCTGCAGCTTGTCGTTGTCCAGAACATAGCGCTCGCAGGCAAGGTCGCCCTTTTTCTCCGCCACCGCAGAGGAATCGGTATCCAGCGTTTCGTGGCCGTTGGCGGCGGCATTGCGCACCTTGTAGATATACTCCAATGCTTCCAGCGACCAGCCGGGGGCATTTTCTTTGCCCTCTGCGTCGATGCCGGACAGCGCATCCATATCCGGCCACTTCTTGTACCAGTCGCTGCGCAGAGCCACCAGCGCGCCATTCGGGATAGGGCCGTACTTTGCCTCGTAGGCCTTGATGTCCTCCACCGTCACAGCGTAGCGGGGGTCTTTCTTGGCCTGCTGGGAAATATCGATGACCACCAGCGGGAAGATCAGGTCGTTCACATCATACTTTTCGGACAGCGCTTTGCCCTTGATGAAGTGGCCCGGGAAGTCGATATGGGTACCGAACTGTCCGGGGAATTTGAAGGTCTGGATCAGGCATTCCAGTTCCGGCTTGCCCCAGTCCCACACGGTCTTTGCCAGCTCCACGGAGCCTTCCGGGATGCCGGACCAGTAGGGGCTTTCGTTGTTCAGCGAGTGAGAAAGTTCCACCCATCGATATTTTTTAGCATCCTTCAGTGCGTTCCACAGTTTATAATCAGCCATTGTCGATTCTCCTTTTGTTGTGACGATGTATGTTCGGGCACTTCTCCCAGACAACGGCATCTTCCTGTTTTTTCTCAGTCTGTCTGCCGGGAATTTGTCTGGGAGCAGCGCATTCGCCCGGGCAGCCTGTGCCGGGCATCTGTTGTATGTTTCATCTGCCTGCGCTCCCTTCCTTATGTTGGGGATAGTATAAACCTATTTTCGCACCATGTCAATAGGTTTATTCTATCAAAGACTTCCCCGGCAAACGACAGGTCAGCAAACCGTTCGCCCTTGCAATAACGTTTCGTCATCCCCTTTCCCTTTTATCGCAGCTCTTCCGGCAGGGCGGTGCAACCCTCTGGCACTTCCTGCCATGTGGCTTCAAACTCCCCGGTGTACCACGGGTCTGCCACATCGCCGGGGCGACTGGTGTGATCCATCAGCAATGAGACCTTAGGCTTGCGTCCAGCCCTTTTCCTCTCTGGCCTGTTTCAAAGCGAGCCCGAGCCCATGAAAGTCAAACCTTCTTTCATCTTGGTTCATTCTCATATCACCCTATATCATTGTACATTTCGGGTTGGATTATGAGAATGTAATATGATTTGATATTACATGATATATTATTTCATAAGATTGACAAAGAAGAATGTTTGTGCTATTCTATATAAAAATATATCTCCAAAGGGGAGCAAGATATGAACTTTCATTTAACAGATCAGCGTAAAAAGAAAATCAGCTCTGTACAATCCATTCCGATGAAACATTGTGCAGAGTATAGCGTATAAAAAGCGCATTTAGATTTCATCGGGAAGCCAAGGGAGTAGTGTACCCGTTTTAGGGTGTTGGCTTTCCGTGCAATTATAATGTGTACGAGGCTATGGGCAATGTTTTGTCCATAGCCTTTTGTTTTTGGCGCTGCTATGCCAAAGGCAGAAGGCGGATACACTTGTGTATCTCTGCTTTCTGCCTTTTTCTTTTTTCAGAATACATAAGAAAGGGTTTTTGAAAATGAGTTTATTAGAAATTACAGGATTAACACATTCTTTTGGTGAAAACTTGCTTTACAAAAATGCAGGATTCACACTGAATAAAGGGGAACACATCGGGATTGTGGGACAAAACGGAACCGGCAAAAGTACCCTGATTAAAATTTGTACAGAGCAGATCATACCTGATAGCGGACGGGTTATCTGGCAGCCAAATATTACGATTGGCTATTTGGATCAGTATGCAGAAATCGACCATACGCTTACCATGAAAGAGTTTTTGAAATCAGCCTTTGCAAAGCTGTTTGAAATAGAAACACAAGTTATGCAGCTATATGAAAAGGCCGCCGATGGAGATATGAAAAATCTGGAACTTGCTGCCTACTATCAAGAGCAGCTTGAAACACATGACTTCTATTCCATTGATACTGCGATCGAGCGCGTTGCAAATGGGCTGGGGCTGCTTGCGATTGGTCTTGACCGCCCTATCATTGAAATGAGTGGCGGCCAGCGAGCAAAAGTGATTTTGGCAAAGCTACTGCTTGAAAAACCAGATGTATTGCTATTAGAT